>Ga0209800_10000130_pt1 | contig 161004 bp, 148 predicted proteins | sample Higcelweek8metaG_FD_187174 | JGI IMG/M metagenome (GOLD analysis project Ga0209800, IMG submission 187174) | Freshwater pond sediment microbial communities from the University of Edinburgh, under environmental carbon perturbations - High... | ecosystem: Environmental > Aquatic > Freshwater >... | reverse complement strand
AAATAGTCGCCGCCCCGCAGGGGGTTTCCGGCGTCGCAGGGGAGGGAATCCGGAAAGGAGTTACAAAAAAAGCAAAAGCGAGACGGCCATGACGGCCATGCCGGACAAAAGGCCCAGGATGCACAGGTGGTGTTCGCCGTATTCCTCGGCCGAGGGCAGAAGCTGGTCCAGGGAGATGTAGACCATGATCCCGGCCACCCCGGCGAAAAGCAGTCCGAACACCGTGGGCGTGAAAAAGGGCCGCAGCACCACAAAACCGATCAGCGCCCCCACAGGCTCGGAAAGGCCCGACAAAAACGAATAGATGAAGGCCTTTTTGCGGTCCCCGGTGGCGTAAAAGATGGGCACGGACACGGCCATGCCCTCGGGGATGTTGTGCACGGCGATGGCCACGGCGATGGCCACGCCCAGGGCAGGATCGCTTAAGGCGGCGGAAAAGGTGGCCAACCCCTCGGGGAAGTTGTGCACGCCGATGGCCACGGCCGCCATGAGCCCCGCCCGCCGCAGGCGCGCGAAATCGTGGGTCTCGTCCTTGGGCAGGGCCGCCGCGCCCTGGTCCATCTCCTCGATGGAGTGCATCTCGTGGGGGTTTTCGTAGCTTGGCACCAGCTTGTCGATGAGCGCGATGACCGCCACCCCGCCGAAAAAGGCGGCCACCGTCATCCAGGCCCCGGCCACCTCGCCATGCTGGCCCGACAGCGCCTCCCGGGCCTTCTGGAAGATCTCGACGAAGGAGACGTAGATCATGACCCCGGCGGAAAATCCCAGGGCCACGGCCAGAAACCGGGTGTTGGTCCGCCGGGCCACAAAGGCGATGGCCGAACCCACGCCCGTGGCCAGCCCGGCCAAAAGGGTCAGGGCGAAGGCGAACAGGATGGTGTGCGTGTCCATGGCGGCCATGTCGTCTCCTGCCCGGCCAAATGCGTCGTCGGCCGGGAAAATGCGTCATCTCCATGCCACCCCGCCTGCGGCTTGTCCAGTCCACGCCCAGGCCTCATCCCGCCGTCATCTCCCGCACACCCCCCGCACACCACGGTGACAGCCTCACCCGTTACGGCTATCATGCGTCTATCAGCCCGAATCTCCCATAATAACACCTCCCGGGGCCACCCCGCCCCACCATGGAGCGCGCCATGAAAAAACCCGCCACGCATCCTGAAACCCTGGCCCTGCACGCCGGTCATACCCCGGACGCCGACACCCTGTCCCGGGCCGTGCCCATCTACCAGACCACCAGCTACCTGTTTCGGGATACGGCCCACGCCGCAGACCTCTTTGCCTTGAAGACCCCGGGCTACATCTACACCCGGATCATGAATCCCACCACGGACGTACTGGAGAAGCGGCTGGCGGCGTTGCATGGCGGCTCGGCCGCCCTGTGTACGGCCTCGGGCATGTCGGCCATCTTCTACGTTGCCGCGGCCCTGGCCAAGGCCGGGCAGAACTTCGTGTCCGGCGCGAACCTCTACGGCGGCACGCATACGCTTTTCGCCCACACCCTGGCCCGCTTCGGCATCGAGGTCCGCATCGTGGACTCCTCGGACCCGGCCAATTTCGAGCGGGCCGCCGACGCCAACACCCGCTTCCTCTACTCCGAGACCATCGGCAACCCGCGCTGCAACGTGGACGACCTGGAAGGCGTCGCAGCCGTGGCCAGAAAGCTCAAGGTGCCGTTCGTCCTGGACAATACCGTGGCCCCGCCACCGGTATTTAATCCCTTCGCCGTGGGCTGCGACATCGCGGTCTATTCCCTGACCAAGATGATCGGCGGCCACGGCACGTGCATCGGCGGCGCGGTGGTGGAGGCGGGCGGCTTCGACTGGAAGGCGGCCGGAAAGTATCCCGAGATCACCGAGCCCGACCCCACCTACCACGGGGCCAACTTCTGGGACGCGCTTTGCACGCTTGAAGGCACGCCGTGCACCGCCTTTTGCACCAAGCTGCGCACGGGGCTTTTGCGCGACATCGGGGCCGCGCCAGCCCCCATAAACAGCTTCCTGATCCTCCAGGGCCTGGAAACCCTTCCGCTGCGGGCGAGAGCCCACTGCGCGGGCGCCGCCGCCGTGGCCGAATTCCTCGCCGGACACCCGGCCGTGTCCTACGTCAACTACGCCGGGCTTCCCGACCACAGGGACCACGCCCGGGCCAGGAAATATTTCCCGCTAGGCCCAGGCGCGGTGTTCGGATTCGGGATCAAGGGCGGGCTTGCCGCCGGGCGGACGTTCATCGAGTCCGTGAAGCTGTGCTCGCATCTGGCCAACATCCTGGACGCCAAGACCCTGGTCATCCATCCGGCCAGCACCACCCATTCCCAACTCACCCCGGCTGAACAGCTCGAGGCAGGCGTGCCGCCGGATCTGGTGCGCATCTCGGTGGGCATCGAACACGTGGACGACATCATCGCCGACCTGGATCAGGCCCTGGCCGCCTCGCAACGGGCCTAGGCGGCGGGGCGGGCCTGCGGCGCCCAGGGAGAACCTTTTTTGAAAAAAAGGTTCTCCCTGGACCCTCTCCAAAAAACTTCGGCGCGCTTCGCGTCCGCGTGCGGGAGACCTCATGTTCTCCGGCCAGCCTGCTTTTCGTCGGCGTTTTCCGCACAGCTTCGCTGTGCGGAAAACGCCGACGATATCAGGGGGTCCGGGGGAAATGATTTCCCCCGGGCGGGGTTCGGGGCGGCAGCCCCGATGGCGCTTATCCGGTGAAGGTGGCGTCGTAGCCGGCGACGAGTTCGGCGATGAGTTCGGCGACGGAGGTCAGGCCGGTCACGCGCCAGGCGTTTTCGCCCGCGAAGATGAGGCCGTTTTCCAGGTTGCCGCGTTTGGCGTTTAAAAGCGCCATGGTGATGCAGAAGGGGCTGGTGGTGTAGTTGCAGCCGGAGAGGCAGTGGAAGGGGCAGGCATAGGGACTGCGTCTGCCGGCCTCCACCTTGTCGATGAACTGGTTGCGGATGGCCCGTCCGGGCATTCCCACCGGGCTTTTGATGATGTGCATGTCCTCTTTCCGGGCATCCACATACGCCTGCTTGAAGGCCGGGGACACGTCGCATTCGTGGGTGGCCACGAACCGGGTGCCCAGTTGCACGGCCCGCGCCCCCATGTCCAGATACTTGCGGATGTCCGCGCCGGTATAGATCCCTCCGGCGGCGATGACCGGGATGTCGCCGAAGGCGGCCACGGCCGCCACGACATCAGGGACGAGCTTCTCCAGGCGGTACTCCGGGTCGGCGATCTGATCGGGCTTGAATCCCAGGTGTCCGCCGGCCATGGGGCCTTCCACCACGAAGGCGTCGGGCAGGCGGCCGAAGCGGGATTTCCATTTGCGGCAGATGATGGAGGCGGCCCGGCCCGAGGAGACGATGGGCGCCAGTTTGGGGGACGTCCGCCCGGCCAGGTGGCGGGGCATGTCCAGGGGCAGCCCGGCCCCGGAGAAAATGAAGTCGATCCCCTCCTCCACCGACGCCTGGACCAGTTCGGCGTAGTTGGTGAGGGCGACCATGATGTTGACGCCAAGGACGCCCGTGGTGCGGCTTTTGGCCTCGCGGATCTCCCGGCGCAGGGCCCGGGTGTTGGCCGTGACGTAGTTCTGCTTGAAATCCGCTTCCTCGCCGCCGATGCCCGCAGCGGAGATGACCCCGACCCCTCCGGCGGTAGCCACAGCGGAAGCCAGGCCGGCCAGGGACACGCCAATGCCCATTCCGCCTTGGATGATGGGGATGGGGATGGTCACATCCCCGATAACGAGCTGAGGCAACGCCATGGTCGTTCCTGAAAGCTTCTTTGGGCCGACGAGAATACCCTACCGGGACAAGCCGCAGCCTGTCCGATAATGACCCGCGAAGCGAAGGTGTTGGTGGGAAAACGCCACGGTGTCAAGTCTGAAATGGAGTTTTCAGAAAAAATCACCCAGCAGCCGTGGGCCGCAGCTCGCCAAAGACCGCCGCAGGCCGCGACATCCGGGGCAAAGATGATTTTTGACAGACTGTTACGGGCAGCGTATGAGCAGGCAAATTTTCCAAAGGGGAGGGTTATGGGCGCAAGAACGATCCAGGTGGAGGAGAAGGTACCCCTTTTGCAAGGGATTCCCTTGAGCTTTCAACATCTTTTCGCCATGTTCGGGGCATCTGTCCTGGTGCCGACGCTTTTTAAGATCGACCCGGCCGTGGTGCTCTTCATGAACGGCGTCGGCACGCTGATCTATCTCGTTTTGTGCAAGGGCAAGGCTCCGGCCTTTCTGGGGTCGAGCTTCGCCTTCCTGTCCCCGGTGTTCGTGGTGCTTGGCGCCAACCAGGCCCTTTGGGGCGGCAACTACTCCTACGCCCTGGGCGGGTTTATCGCCTCGGGGCTGGTGTTTGTCAGCGTGGCCCTGATCATCTGGAAATTCGGCTCCGAGTGGATCAAGTTCGTATTGCCCCCGGCCACCATGGGCCCCATCGTGGCCTTGATCGGCCTGGAACTGGCCAGCGTGGCCACGGGCATGGCCGGTTTCACCCCCGACGCCCAGGGCGGCTACAACACCACGGGCATCATCGTGGCCGTGATCACGCTTCTGACCGTGGCCTTCGGCTCCCTGCTCTTTCGCGGCTTCATGGCCGTCATCCCGGTCCTCACCGGCATCATCGTGGGATACGCGGTCTCCATCCCCCTGGGACTGGTCAATTTCGAGGCCATCGCCGCCGCGCCGATCCTGGCCTTTCCCACGATCTACACCCCCAAGTTCGATCTCAACGCCATCCTGATCATCATCCCCGCCTCGTTGGTGGTCATCTCCGAACACATCGGCCATCTGGTGGTCACCGGCAACATCGTGGGTCGTGAGCTGACCAAGGACCCCGGCCTGCACCGCTCGCTTCTGGGCGACGGCATCTCCACCACCCTGTCGGGATTTTTAGGCTCCGTGCCCACCACGACCTACGGCGAGAACATCGGGGTCATGGCCATCACCCGGGTCTATTCGGTGTGGATCATCGGCGGCGCAGCGGCCATCTCCATCGTCCTGGCCTTCATCGGCAAGCTCTCGGCCGTGATCCAGTCCATCCCGGCCCCGGTCATGGGCGGCATCTGCATCCTGCTTTTCGGGGTCATCGCCGCCTCGGGAATCCGCATGCTGGTGGAGGCCCGGGTGGACTACTCCAAGCCCATCAACCTGACGCTGACGGCCATCGTGCTCATCGTGGGCATAAGCGGCGTGGCCGTGAAGCTGGGCACGGTGGAGCTCAAGGGCATGGCCCTGGCCACGGTGGTGGGCATGGCCCTGTCCCTGATCTTTCATCTGCTGGAACGGGCCGGGCTGGTGAACACCCAGACCGACATCTAGCCGCACACATCCCGGTTGATCGAACGTCCCCGCCAGCTGGCGGGGACGTTTTTTTCATTCCGGCCGCAGCCCGCCCTAAGCCGTGTCGGCCCTGGGCGGTTTGCCACAGTCCGCCCTTTTGGCTATTGCTGCTGTCTGACCTCAAGGAGGGTGCCTGCCATGAGCGACTGCAAAACCCCTGTGACGGCCTTCGATCTCTCCAATCCCCAGGTGCTTCTGGCTTGGCAGCGCAACCATCTGGCCAACGAACGCACCTTTCTGGCCTGGTGCCGCACGGGTCTGGCCCTTTTCGCCTTCGGATTCGTCATCGAGCGCTTCGACTTTTTCATCCGCCAGATGCAGTCCCTGCCCATGTTCGACGGGCTAGCCCGAAAGCACCTGCACACCGAGGCCATCAGCCTGACCACGTTCGCCGTGGGCGTTTTGGTCATCGTCATGGCCGGATGGCGCTTCGCCTACGTGCGCCGCCTCATCAACCAGGGCGAGCAGCGCTTCTCGGCCCTGCCGGACACCCTGTTCATGCTGGCGGTCATGATGATCATCATCAGCCTGTTCGCCGCCTTCTGGCTTTTGGTGGCCAGATAGCCGACGGCGAACTCCCCCAAGGCCCCCATGCCCCACCACGCGCCCACAACCCACGGCGGCCACGTCCTGGCCCTGGCCGCGTCCTGTGGCCGTGATCCGGCGGACATCGTGGATTTTTCGGCCAGCATGAATCCGCTTGGGCCGCCCCTGACCCTGCGCGGCATCATAAGCCGCGCCGTGGCCGAGCTGCCCCGCTATCCCGACCCGGACAGCGCCGGGCTGATCCAGGCCGCCAGCCGCCGCTACGGCGCGCCGCCATCCACGCTTGCGGCCGGAAACGGCACCAGCGACCTGCTTTTCGCCCTGGCCCGGGCCGCCCGGAGAGCGCCGGACCATGCGGACGGGGCGGACGGGGCGACCGGGACGGCCGGGGCGGCGTGGCCCGTCTATGATCGGGCCGTGATCGTGGCCCCCTGCTACGTGGACTACCGCCGGGCCTGCGAGCGGGCGGGGCTGGCCGTGACCGCCTACGTCACGACGCCGGAGCGGGATTTCGCCCTGGACGTCGCCGGACTCGAAGCGACCCTGCCCGGCGAACCCGCCGTGGTCTTTGTGGGACGGCCCCAGAACCCCACAGGGCAATGCGTGCCTGACGGCCCCCTGCGGGAGCTGGCGGCCAGACGCCCGGACTGCCTCTTCGTCATCGACGAGGCCTTCGCCGACTTTGTGCCGGACTTTTCGAGCCTGACCCGGGACCGCCCGCACAATGCGGCGATCCTTTTGTCCCTGACCAAGGCCTTCGCCGTTCCGGGGCTGCGCCTGGGCCTTGCCGCCGCCGAGACGGCCTTTATCGACCGGGTTCGGGCCGAGCTGGCCCCCTGGCCGGTGAACACCCTGGCCCAGGCCGTGGGCCAGGCCTTTCTTGGCGACGCGGCGTATCTTTCGCGCACCCGGGAGGCCGTCGGCCTGCTGCGCCATAGTCTGGCCGGGGGTCTGGCGGCCCTGCCCGGGGTGCGCGTGTTCCCGTCGCAGGCCAATTTCATCCTGTGCCGTCTGGCGGGCGCGCCGGACGCGGCCCTGGCCCTGCGTGACCGGCTTTTGGCCGACCACGGCCTGGCCATCCGGGCCTGCGCCGATTTCGAAGGCCTGTCCGGGGCATATTTCCGGGTGGCGGTGCGCGACGCGGACGACAACGCCCGGCTGCTCGCCGCCGCGGCGGCCGTCCTCGACCCGAAACGGCCACGCCCGGCCAGGCCTCGGGCCACCCCGGCCATCATGATCCAGGGAACGGCCTCAAACGTGGGCAAGTCCGTCTTGTGCGCCGCCCTGTGCCGCATCCTGCGCCGCCGGGGGATGTCCGTGGCCCCGTTTAAGGCCCAGAACATGTCGCTTAATTCCGGCGTCACCCCGGACGGTCTGGAGATGGGCCGGGCCCAGCTCCTCCAGGCCCGGGCCTGTGGCCTGGCCCCGGAGGCGGCCATGAATCCGGTGCTGCTTAAGCCCTGCTCCGAGACCGGCTCCCAGGTCATCGTCATGGGACGGCCGGTGGGGAACATGGAGGCCAGGACCTATTTCGCCCGCAAGCGCGAACTGTTCGCCACGGTGACGGCGGCCTACGACGCCCTGGCCGCCCGGCACGGGGTCATGGTGCTGGAGGGTGCGGGCAGTCCGGCCGAAGTAAACCTCATGTCCCACGACATCGTGAACATGGCCATGGCCGCCCACGCCGGGGCGGCGGTGCTGCTTGCGGCGGACATCGACCGGGGCGGATCGTTCGCGGCCCTGGCCGGGACCATGGAGCTTCTGCCCGAGCCCGATCGTCGCCGCGTGGCCGGATTCATCCTGAACCGCTTCCGGGGCGACCCGAAGCTTTTAGGCGACGGACCGGATTTCCTTTTCCGGCTGACGGGCAGGCGCATCGTGGGGGTCGTCCCCAACATCACGGATCTATCGCTCCCCGAAGAGGACTCGGTGTCGCTCAAGGCCGGGAGGCTGCCTGGGCGCCGGGACGCCGACCTGGACGTGGCCGTGATCGACGTGCCCCACATCTCCAACTTCACGGATTTCGACGCCCTTGCGGCGGAGCCGGATGTGGCCGTGCGCATGGTGCGCGACCCGGCCCAGCTTGGCGGCGACCGCCTGCCCGACGCGCTGATTTTGCCCGGCAGCAAGAACACCCTGGGGGACCTTGCGTGGCTGCGGGAAACGGGTCTGGCCGCTGCGGTCTCGGCCTGCGCGGCCTCGGGGTGCTGCCAGGTGGTCGGGGTATGCGCCGGGATGCAGATGCTCGGGGACGAGGTGCGCGACCCCCTGGGCCTGGAGTCGGGACTTGGGACAGTGGCGGGACTTGGGCTTTTGCCGCTGGCCACCGAGCTTGCGGCCCAAAAAACCCTGCGCCTTGTGACGGCGACCCACCTGCCAAGCGGCTGCGCGCTTTCCGGCTATGAGATCCACCACGGCGTCACCTACCCGGCGCCGGGCGCGGCGCTCACGGAGGCGGTGCGCCGGGCCGACGGCCAGCCCCTGGGCCATGCCCGGCCGGATGGCCGGGTGTGGGGCTCCTACCTGCACGGCCTGTTCGACGCCGACCTCTTCCGCCGCACCTGGCTGGACGGACTGCGGCTCAGCCGGGGTCTTGCGGCGCTTGGCCGGATAACGCCCTACGACATCGAACCGGCCCTTGACCGGCTGGCCGACGTGGTGGAACGCAGCCTGGACATGGACGCCGTGTCGGCCATGCTTGGGCTGTAGCGACCTACCGAACAGACGTGGATGCGCCACAGGAAAAGGCCGGACGCGACATGCGGTCCGGCCTTTATCTCATGGATCTTCCGCCTGTCGGCGGGCCTTCGCAACGCGGCGGTTATTTCGCGCTGGACACGCTGGACGCGCTGGACGCCCCGCAGCCGGAAGCGGCGCAGGACGGGGCGGCGGGGGCCGCCTCGACGCCTGCGGCGGCCGGGGCGTCGGACTTTGCGGCGTCAGCGGGTTTGTCCGTCTTCCCGTCGCCGTTTCCGCCGTTTGCGGGAGCTTCGGCCCCGCCGTTGCGGTTGCAATAGTCGGTCACATACCAGCCCGAGCCCTTGAGCACAAAGGAGGTGTTGGAGATGATCCGCTTCGATTCGCCGCCGCAGGAAGGACAGGTTTCGGCGTGCTCGTCGAAGCCGCTTTGGATCTTTTCAAACACCTTGTCGCAATCCTGGCAGCGGTATTCGTAAATCGGCATGACATTTCTCCACGCAAAACACGGCCCGGACGGGCCGTTTTACGCCGTGCCCCGGGGCGACGTCGGCGTCGCGGCCCGGAGAAGAGGTAGTTGTTCGCGGCAATATTCTGAAATCGTTTCCAAATTTCGCATCGCGCCAGCATTTGGCATGCGCGGGCGCCAAATAGATAATCGAAGAACAGCTCCAGTCAAGGGGGCTAATGGCCGGTTCGGCCGAAATGTCGTGCCCGGGCGACATATTTCGTCGCCGTGGCGAAGGCGCCGCCGCACGGCAAAAACACGGCAGGCGCCATACATGCAAACCCATTGCGTCCAGGCGGCGGAGGCGAAATGACTAGCTGGGCCGGGTCACGGCCGTCCCGGACGCACGCTGGGTGAAAAAAGGCCGATCCGGCACGACGAAACGCCGCAGGACCGGCCCGTGCACGGTCGACAATACGATGGGGAACCTATTTCTTTTTGGTCCGCTTCTCCCACAGCTTCATTTCCTTCATCTTTTTGCGGCGCTCCCGCTGCAATTCTTTACACACCAGGGGCAGGTTCTTGGCGTAGCCCCACTTCTCACGGTATTCGGCCGGGGTCATGCCGTATTTGGCCAGGTGGCGCTTGGTCAATATCTTGAAGGACTTTCCCGATTCGAGACACACGATGCTCTTTTCCCGGATGGCCTTCTTGGGGTCAACCGGCGGGGCCTTCTCCTCGGCCGCAACCTCCTGCGGCACGCCGTCGCTGATGTTCTTGATCCCTTCCGCCAGCTTCGTGACCATGGAGGTTATTTCATCCTCAGTCATGGTACGCACGCTGGCCTGGGCCCGGACGATGTCCAAGGCTTGTTTCAAATAATCATCCATAGTGACCTCCCGTTTCCGGATTGAATATTTTCTCAAAGTCTCAGTTCTATTGTAAAGAATCATTTTCCAATACAATGTCAAGTAAAATGTTTGCATATTTCGTGTGCATGATCATATCTGCATTTCCTACCCCGTGTCAGGGACATATCCGGCATGCTGCGTTCCCGACGGGGGAATGAGATTGCCCCTGCCCCGCGATTGCGATGAGGAATCGATTCATGATCGGTGCGGTATATGCCCCAGGCCCGAATGCGCCAGGGAAGCTGTGTCCGGAAGAAAATGACGGGGAGCTGACGCCGCAGGAGCCGCAGACGTTTCACGGCGACCCGGCAGGGCGCACCACCGCCCTGGCTGTGGGCGAATCGGCCAGGTCACAGCGACTGTGGCGTCACCACAACATGATAGGGACGGGATAACTGTGGGACGCAGGCGCCCGGCACGAGCAACGGAGGCCGGGACGACGCCCTAGCCCGGGCAGGCCTCGCCGGATGACGACCGCCGATCAAGCACTCGTTTGACCTTGCCGCCGTCGCGTTCCAGGCTCTTGGGCTCCACAAGCCGCACCCGGAAGGAGACGCCCAGTTCCGAGGCCAGGCGTTTTTTCAGGCGCTCCACCAGATTCTGGTGTTCGCTTATGCGGTCAAAAAACACCGACTCCGAGGCCTCGACCTCCACCGTGGCCTCGTCCAGGACGCCCAGACGCTCCACCACCACCCGGTAGTGCGGCGTCATGCCCTCCACTTCCAGGATCACGGCCTCTATCTGGGAGGGAAAGACATTGGTGCCCCGGATGATGAGCATGTCGTCGGTGCGGCCCAGGATGCGGCCTATGCGGCGAAAGGTGCGGCCGCAGGGGCACGGTCCGGGGAGGATGCGGGTCAAATCCCCGGTGCGGAAACGGATCATGGGGAAGGCTTCCTTGGTGAGCGTGGTCAGGACCAGTTCGCCGCACTCCCCCTCGGCCACAGGGTCGCCCGTGACCGGGTCCACGATCTCCATGAGGAAATGATCCTCGTTGACGTGCATGCCGCTGCGCTCCAGGCATTCCCCGGCCACCCCCGGCCCCATGATCTCGCTTAAGCCGTAGTTGTCCGTGGCCGTGAGCTTTAAGCGCGATTCGATCCCGGCCCGCATGGCCTCGGTCCAGGTCTCGGCCCCGAACAGGCCATGGCGCAGGGACAGGGCGTTGGCGTTGATGTCCAGCTCGTCCAGGGCGTCGGCCAGATACAGGGCGTAGCTCGGGGTGCACACCAGCGTGGTGGTGCGGTAGTCCTCCATGATCATGGCCTGGCGACGGGTGTTGCCGCTTGAGGCCGGGATGACCGCCGCGCCGATGGCCTCAGCCCCGTAGTGGAAGCCGATGCCGCCGGTAAAAAGCCCGTAGCCCAGGGAAATCTGCACCACGTCGTCGCGTCCCGCCCCGCCAGCGGTCAATACCCGGGCCACCAGGGAGGACCAGCGTTTCACGTCGTTGCGGGTGTAGCCCACCACCGTGGGCTTGCCCGTGGTGCCAGACGAGGCGTGCAGCCTGACCACGTCGCGAAGCGGCACGGCGAAAAGGCCGTAGGGGTAGCCGTCGCGCAGGTCCTTTTTGGTGGTGAAGGGCAGGCGGCGCACATCGTCCAGGCTTAAGAATCCGTCGGGATCGATGCCCGTCTCCGCAAACCGCTTGCGGTAGTGCGGCACGTTGCGCGACACCCGGGTCAGAGTGGCCTGGAGCCGTTCCAGTTGCAGGCGGCGCAGGTCCTCACGGGGCATGGTCTCGATTTTCGGCTCAAAATACATGGCATCCTCATGCGGCCGGGCAGGCCGCCGCTTAGGGCCTTACGGCCACCGGAACGTGGGCCAGCTCCAGGGCCAAGACCCCCACGAAGTGGGTTATGGCCTTGCGAAAGGAGCGATGCACCGGGTCGAAGCGCAACCCCAGGTGCATCACCCCGTCCTGGGTGGACACATTGGTCACGTCGGTGAACACCGTATACTGGTTTTTTGGCTCGACGGCGTAGAATTCGAGTTTGACCCGGTCCCCTCCGGCAAAGGGGACGCCTCCTGCGCCGCGCAGGCACACCCGGCAGCCGCTGGGCGAAAGGTCGGAGATGATGCCGGTCCGGGGCGACTGGTCGTCGCGGTGCAGGATGGCCGGAAAAAGGCAGGGCACACGCGGCTCACGGCGCAGCTCCAGAACCTCCACATGGGGCGGATACTCCAGAAACAGCAGGGAGGCCGGGTCCACGATGTAGTTCATGACCATGGCCCGAAAGCCGTAGACCGTGCCGCAATGGATGTAGCGGCCGGTGACCACGTGCTTCTTTTTGGCCTTTTTCTTCATGGTGGTGGTGAAGGGGATGGACAAAATGAGATAGGCGTCGGGGTAAAGCCCCACCAAGATGCCGCACGCCCGCTCCTCGTCGCCGGGGAAGGCCAGTTGCACCTTGGCGCCGCGTTCGATTTCCACTGTCCGCCTCCTGTCCGGGTCGCCCAGGCGTGGTCCCGGATGCATAGATGGGCTGCCGCAGGGGTGAGGCGCTCGCCATCAGGACGAGGGGCCTGCGGCCCTTGTCAGACGGCGTCCCGCTCCCGCCCGAGATAGGCCCGCTGCACGTCGCGGTTGGCCAAAAGCTCCTCGCTTGGCCCCTGGAGCAGGATGCGGCCCGTCTCCAGGACATAGCCCCGGTCGGACACGGCCAGGGCGCTTTTGGCGTTTTGCTCCACCAAAAGCACGGTGAGTCCCCGCTCGTCGCGCAGCTTCACGATATGCTTGAATATCTCCTTGCACACGGCCGGGGCAAGCCCCATGCCCGGCTCGTCGAGCAAAAGCACAGAGGGCCGGGCCATGAGCGCCCGTCCGATGGCCAGCATCTGCTGCTCCCCGCCGGAGAGCGTCCCCGCAGCCTGTTTTTTGCGGTCCCGAAGGACCGGAAACATCTCGTAGACGCCCTCCCGGTCGGCGGCCACGCTGGCCTTTTGCGCCCGGCCGCGCCGGGTGTAGGCCCCAAGCAGCAGGTTGTCCTCGACGGAAAGCGGCCCGAACACCAGACGCCGTTCCGGCGCCTGGGAAATGCCCCGGCGCACCAGGGCGTCCGGGGCCAGGGACTGGATTTCGTCCCCCTTGTGGAGGATACGGCCGCCAGCCACCCGCACAAGGCCTGAGACGGCGCCCAACAGCGTGGTCTTGCCCGCGCCGTTGGCCCCGATCAGGGCCACGATCTCGCCCGCGTCCACATGCAGGGAGACCCGGCGCACGGCGTGGATGCGGCCGTGAAAGATGTCCACGTTTTCCAGGGCGAGCATGCGTTCTCCAGCGTCTCCGAGGGATCAGCCGCCCAGGTAGGCGGCCACCACGTCCGGGTTGGCCTGGATCTGGGCCGGATCGCCCGAGGCCAGCACGGTCCCGAAATTGAGCACGGTCACGGCGTCGCTTATGCCCATGACCAGATCCATGTCATGTTCCACAAGCCCCACGGTTATGCCAAGCTCGTCGCGCACCCGGGCGATGAGCGCCGCCAGGGACTTGGTCTCCTGGGTGTTCAGGCCCGCCGCAGGCTCGTCCAGGAGCAAAAGCCTGGGCTCGGCGGCCACGGCCCGGGCCATCTCCAGCAGGCGCTGGCTGCCGTAGGGCAACTCCCCGGCCAGGATATCCTTTTTGTCGGCCAGCCCCACGAACTCCAGCTTCTCAAGGGCCGCCTCGCGGCAGGCCCGCTCCCCGGCCCGAAAGCGCGGGGTGCGCAGGATGCTGTCCGCCACGCCGTAGCGCACCAGGGCGTGGCGGCCGGTCATGACGTTCTCCAGAACCGTCATGTTGGCGAAGACCTCCAGATTCTGGAAGGTGCGCACCACCCCCTGGCGCGCCCGGACATGGGGCGCCAAGGCCGTGATGTCCGCCCCGTCAAGCTCGACCCGGCCGTGTTGGGCGGCCACCATGCCGGTGATGACCCCTAAAAGCGTGGTCTTGCCTGCGCCGTTGGGGCCGATGAGCGCGGTCACGGCGCCCTTCTCGATGCAGAAATCGACATCGGCCAGGGCGCTGACCCCGCCGAAGCGGACGCTGACCTCGCTCAACCGCAAAAGGGGCGCGCTATCCGGCATGGCCGCCCTCCTCACTCCCTGGGGCGCCGGGCGCGCCGCCGCCACGTCGTCGCCCGAGTCGACGCCTCAGGCCGCTGGCGGCGCCGGCCATGCCCATGGGCATGTACATGACGCACGACACCAGGATGGCCCCATAGATCAGGATGTCGACTTCCTCGAAGCCGCGCAGGGCCTCGGGCAGGGCCGTGAGGAAAAAGGCCCCGGCCACGGCCCCCCACACGCTGGCCATGCCGCCCAAAACCACCATGACCACCAGTTGCACGGAGAAATGGAACCCGAAGGACGACGGGGCCACGAAGCACAAGAAATGGGCGTAGAGCACCCCGGCCACCCCGGCGAACGCCGCCGAGAGCACAAAGACGAAGAGCTTGTACCCGGCGATGTCCACGCCTGCGGTCTGGGCGGCGCGTTCGCTGGTGTGGATGGCCCGCAGGGCCCGGCCCACCCGGGAGTCGATGAGATTTAAGGAAAAAAGCGCGGCCAGGGCCAAAACCCCGGCCGTGAGGTAGTAATAGGAACGGTCCGAGTCGAAAATAAATCCGAAAAGCGCCAGTCGCGGGATGCCCACGAACCCCGATGGGCCGCCGGTGACGTCCACGGTCTCGTTCATGACGATGTTGACGATGATCCCGAAACCCAGGGTGGCCATGGCCAGATAATGCCCCTTGAGGCGCAGGGTGGGCATGCCGATAAGCCAGGCCACCAGGGCGGACAGGGCCACCCCCAGGCCCATGCCCGCCGGGATGGGCAGGCCCAGGCGGGTGGTGGCGTAGGCCGTGGCGTAGGCCGAGAGTCCGAAAAAGGCGGCGTGGCCAAGGGAAATCTGCCCGGCGTAGCCCAAAAGGAGGTTCAGGCCCAGGGCGATGAGCGCGTTTATGGCCCCAAGGATCAGGATGTTGATGTAGTATTCGTTGGGCAGAAAAAGCGGAGCCATAAAAAGCGCCACGGCGAAAAGCCCGGCGCGGGAGAGATTGCGGGCATGCCAGGGCCTCATACCCGCTCCACCCCGGCCTTGCCGAAAAGCCCCGAGGGCCGCACGAAGAGGAGCAAAAGGAGCACCACGAAGGCAAACGCGTCCTTGTAGGCCGAGGACACGTAGCCCGCGCCGAAAGATTCCATGATCCCGATCAAAAGCCCGCCCACGGCCGCGCCGAAGGGATTGCCCAGGCCCCCCAGGATGCAGGCCGCAAAGCCTTTTAGGCCCAGCATCATGCCCACGTCGTAGGAGGTCATGGTGATGGGGGCTAAAATCGCCCCGCCCACGGCCCCGGTGAAGCCCGACAGGCCAAACGAGAAAAGCGACATGCGGGCGACGCTTATGCCCATGAGGCTGGCCGCCTTGCGCTGGCAGGAGCAGGCCAGCATGGCCTTGCCGTGGATGGACGTGGAGAAAAAAAGCTTGAGCGCAGTCAGTAGGGCCAGGGTGATGGCCAGGGCCCACAGGCTCTGGGGCTGCACCGCCGCGCCCGCAAAGGCGATGGGGGCCGTGCCGCCAAACGGCGGCAGGCTGAAGGTGTCCTTGCCCCATACCAGCATGGCCGCGCCGCGAATAAGTATCGAGACGCCGATGGTGGCGATGACCAGATTGATGGGCGAGGCCCCCTGGATGGGCCGGATGGTCAGGCGCTCCATGGCCGCGCCCACCACGGCCGTGGCCAAAACGGCCAGGGTGATGGCCGAAAAGAGGTCAAGTCCCAGCCAGGTGCGAAAAAAGACGCTCATCATGCCGCCAAGCATCACAAATTCGCCCTGGGCGAAATTGATGATGCCCGTGGTGTTGAAGATCATGGTGAACCCAAGGCCCGTCAGGCCGTAGGTGGCCCCCACGGTCAGTCCGGAGACGAGGTATTGGGCGGCGGCGGCAAGCATCGTGGATGTCGGGGATTCCAGGGGGAAAACGGTTGATGGCGGGCGCGCCGGTCCCGGGGCCGTTCCCCGGTGACCGGCGTCGCTGATGCATGCGCTACTTGGTCATGATCTTCCAGTCGCCGCCGGCCACCTCGATCATCACGAAGGCCGTGGCGTCCAGACCGTTGTGGTCGGTCGGGCTGAAGCTGAAGATGCCTCCGATGCCCACGAAGTCCTTGATCTTCTCCAGATTGTCCCGGATGGCCTTGGGTTCGGCGGATTTCCCCATCTCAATGGCCTTGGCGATGAGCATGACCCCGTCCCAGCCATGGCCGCCAAAGGTGGACACGGGCTGGTTGAACTTTTCGCCATACTGCTTCGTGTACTCCAAAAGGACCTTTTTCTGCGGATCGCTGTCGGGGAGCTGGCTGGCCACGATGAGCTTGCCCGCCGGAAGCATGATGCCCTCGGCGGCCTCTCCGGCCAGCTCGATGAACTTCTTGGAGGCCACGCCGTGGCTCATGTACAGCGGCGTGGTCATGCCAAGCTGCACCCGGTTTTTGGCCACCACGGCCGGGCCGGGGTTGGTGCCCCAGCAGACGATGGCGTCAGGGGCCACGGCCTTGATCTTGGTCAGTTGGGCGGTCATGTCCGTGTCTTTCGGGCCGTAGACCTCGTCGGCCACCATCTCGAAGCCCCCGGCCGGGACGAGTTCCTTTAGGACCTCGCGTCCGGCCTGGCCGTAGCCGTCGGACACGGTCAGGATGGCGATCTTTTTATAGCCGCGCCCCTTGGCGTGCTCCAGGATGCGGGCCACGGCGTGGCGGTCGGACTGGGGATTCTTAAATATCCAGGGATTGACGGGACTGACGATCTTCTCGGCGGCCGAAAACGATACCAGCGGGACCTCGGCGGCGGCCACGCTCTGCATGATGGCCAGGGTGTTGCCCGAGGTGGTGGGTCCCATGACGGCGGCCACCTTGTCCATGCGGATCAGACGCTGGGCCCCGAGCACGGCCTTGTTCACGTCGGTCTCGTCGTCGAGGATGACCGCTTCGAGCTTTTTGCCGAGCACCCCCCCGGCGGCGTTGACCTGATCCACCATCATCAGCACCGTGTTCTTCTCAGGCTCGCCCAGAAACGAGGCCGGACCCGTAACAGACAGGACAGCCCCGATTTTTATGGTGTCGGACTGGGCCGCAGCCAGACCCGGCAGGCAAAAGACGGCAAGGGCCACAAGCAAAGCGGTCAACGCACGGTTCATGCCTCTCTCCTTTTCGTCGCGGCCGCCGGGAAACGATCCCCGCCGCCGCCAGGCCGGGCGCGACCTATGGCCGCGCCGTTTCCACCGGATGGCCCCCTTTCGGCGGCCGCCTCGCCGAACGTCGGGCTTATTGCACGATGCTCCAGTCGCCGTTTTTGATGGTGACCATGACGAAGGCCGACTGGTCCAGGCCGTTGTGATCCTCGGGGGTGAAGCGGAACACGCCGCTTATGCCCACGAACCCGTCAATCTTCTCCAGGTTGTCCCGGATGGCCTGGGCGTCGGCCGACTGCGCCGCCTCGATGGCCTTTTTCACTAAAAGGAGCGCATCATAGGCATAGCCGCCAAAAGACGACACGGGCTGGCCGAAGGCCGCCTCGTAGTCCTTGGCGTAGGCCAAAAGCACCGCCTTCTGCGGGTCGGTGTCGGGCAGGATGGGGGCCACGGTGAGCTTGCCCGCCGGGAGTAAAAGCCCCTCGGCGGCCTCTCCGGCCAACTCGATGAACTTTTTGGAGGCCACGCCGTGGCTCATGTACAGCGGCGTGGTTATGCCGAGTTGGACGCGGTTTCTGGCGATGACCGCCGGGCCGGGGTTGGTTCCCCAGCAGATGATGGCGTCAGGGGAGGAGGACTTGAGCTTGGTCAACTGGGCGGTCATGTCCGTGTCTTTCGGGCCGTAGACCTCGTCGGCCGCCAGTTCAAAGCCGCCGGCCGGGATAAGCTCCTTCAAAACCTCGCGCCCGGCCTGGCCGTAGCCGTCGGACACGGTGATGATGGCCAGCTTCTTGTATCCCTGCTTTTTGGCGTGATTGAGGATGCTCAACACCGCATGCCGGTCGGACTGGGCGGTCTTGAATATCCAGGGATTGACCGGATTGACGATCTTTTCGGCGGCGGCGCAGGACACCAGGGGCGTCTTGGCGGCCGGGAAGGCGCTCATGATGGCCAGGGTGTTGCCCGAGACCGTGGGTCCGAGCACGGCCGCCACGTTCTCTTTCTTGAGCAGCCGCTGGGAGGCCAGGACGGCCTTGTTCACGTCGGTCTCGTCGTCGAGGATGACGACCTCCAGGGGACGGCCCAGAATGCCGCCTGCGGCGTTGATCTTCTCCGCGAGCATGGTCAGGGTGTTTTTTTCAGGTTCGCCCAGAAAGGACGCCGGACCGGTCACGGACAAAACGGCCCCGATCTTGATCGGCTCTCCCCCGGCCAGGGCGGACCCGGCCATAAGGAGCACAGACAACGCCAATGCGGCGGACAGCGTACATTTCATGGAGCCTCCTTCGTGCAGGGCATGGCGGGGACATGGCGCAGGGATGGACGCCGCGTCGCGACGCGCCGTAATGCCGCCGTTTCATCTCCCGGCCGGTTGTGGACGGAAAAAAGTGCATACCCGAAATATTCCCGGCGCTCAAGCATTCCCGGCCCCCGGAAGCGTATCCCGCCCGGGTTTTCACGCCCCGCTGCCAGCTACGGCCGGTTGAAAGACGCCCAGGTCTCGTTTACCTTCGCCATGCGGCTTGGTCCGCCGCCGCCAGCCCCCTGGCGGGCGCCCTACCCTTCACCGCCACACAGGAGGCACTCCCCATGCATAGCCGCGCCGTCGCCCGGTTGAAAATCCCGGCCGCCGCCCTTTTTATCCTGGTCGTCCTGACCCTTTTCGCCGCCCCGGCCGTCGCACAGTCCCCATCGCAGGCCAAACCCGCCCCCGAGGCCCAGGCCATCCCCGACACCCCCAAAAAAGAGACCGGGGTGGACGGCAGGCGTACCCCCGTGGCCCTTGAGCACACGGACATGGACGTGGTGGGCGCCCGCATGGTCTACCACATGAAAGAGCTTCTGGGCCGGTCTTCGCTTATGGGGCTGACCACCAAGGACGAAAAGAAATTGGTGCTGGTCATCCAGACCCGCGAGGAATTCACCGGCCGCCCGGCGGTCAGCTCCATCTATTCCGTGGCCTGGCTGTATTCAGCCAAAGACGGCTCCCTGCGCTACTTCCTGTCGTCAGACACCGGCATCGTGGATGCCGCCACCCTGGAACAGACCGTGGAGGCCCTTTTGGTCAAGACCGACAAGATGGCCGCGACGTACGGATACCTGTTTCAATAAGCCGGGGCTGGCCGCCCCGGACCCCGCCCGGGGGAAATCATTCCCCCCGGACCCCCTGGTATCGCTTGCGTTATCCGGAAAAGCTCCGCTTTTCCGGATAACGCAAGCGAAAACCCGGGTGGTTCGGAGAACATGCGTTCTCCCGCACGCGGACGCGAAGCGCGCCAAAGTTTTTTGGAAGGGGGGTCCGGGGGGGAACCTTTTTTTCAAAAAAGGTCCCCCCCCGGCGGCAGGCTCAGCGCGAGGCCCCGGTGGGCGGTTCGGCGGCCACGCGGGAAAAGAGGTTGCTGCGGCTGTCCAGGGTCTTGCCCATGGAATCCGCCATCCGGGCGTTTCCCTTCCCGTCCTCGAAGCGCACCAGGACCATGCCCGCGAAGCGCTCCTTCTTGTAGATCTCCACTCGGTACACTCGTCCGGCCTTGTCCACGGAGAACCGCTCCATGAAATCCTCGCGCCTGATGGACGTCCCGGCCTCGTTAGCCAGGCCTGGTTTGGAAAAGCCGATGACGTTCACCCGCCACCCCGGCCGCGCCGCCACCTCGAAGTTTTTGCCCACGGACACCATGCGGCCGAAGGGAACGGTCGCCGCCGCGCCGTCCACCACCAGATCCATATCGTGTTCAGTGTCGTCGAACTCCAGGTATTGCGGGGTCAGCTCGGTCAGATTGCGGTTGCCGTAGAAGATGCGGTAGGCGTCGCTGGCCCCCACCACGGCCATCAGCGGATTGCTCGGCACGTATTCCACGGCCGCGTCCTTTTTAAACGGCACGTATCCCTGGCGGTCCCGGGCGTCGGCCAGATCGAAAAAGATCTTGTTGTTGAAAAAGGACAGGGCCACGTTGCTGTTGGCGGCCTGATCCACGCCCTCGGCGGTCATGGGGAACCGCCGTTCGTAGCCGATGCCCAGATCATCCATGAAGCCCTCCACGGCGCGCAGGTGATAATAGGAACGCATGGCCGTGGGGAATTCCTTGCTGGCCTCAATGCCGTAGGCGGGCTTGCCGTTGTTGATGGCGTAGTAGGTCAGGGTCTTGGCCATTTCCTTGGCCATGACCGTGTCCTTTCTGCGGGTCAGGGTGTTTTTAACGTGGTAGACGTGTTCGGGATCGTAGAGCCCGGTGTTGACCCGCTCCGCCACCCGGGCGGCCGTGGCCGCCAATTCGAGGTATCGCGGCTCATCGGTCCGTTCCTCGTCGATGACCACGCACTGGCCCCAGCGCTCCGGGCAGCGCAGGGGATCCTGGCGGACGGGGCGGTAGAAGCCGCTGCCGTCGTGCAGATGCACGATCAGGTCCACCCGGTCGTCGGTGATGATCTTTTTGATCTTGGCGACGGTCTCGTATTCCGGGTCCGAGGGGTCCAGGTCCTCGAACTTGCGGTTCATGTCCCCGTAGATGCCCCGGGAGTTCTTGATGATGCTCGGGAAATTAAGGTTGGGGACCACCCAGACGCTGCCCGAGGTGATGCGGTAGTGGGAGATGATGAGCGCCGCCGAGGTGAAGCCCCCTGGCTCGTCGCCCTGGATGCCGCCCACGACAAGAAGGGTTTTTCCGGGCTTGCCGGAATCGAGCTTGTGCAGGGTGAAGTCGAGTCCGGCGCGGCCCGGGCTCGAGCAAAGGAGGACCGCACAGGTCCAGATGATGCAAATGGTCGCTTTCATGGCCGATCCGCGCCCCCCAGCCCATGTCCGGGGCTTCAAGCATGCTTCGCAGAAGTCAAGCATACAGGGATCGGCCGGGTTTGTCATCCGGTCGCCGCAGGCGCCGTAGATGTCGCAGGGGCGCGCCCGGACGGCGCGGCCTAGGCCGGAAGGGCCAGGGTCCGGGGGCTGCGCAGGCGGCGCAGGCGCCCGGCCAGGCCATCGATCAGGCCCTCGGTCAGGCGGCCCGGGACCGCGTCGGGGGTTTCGGCGTGGTCGCCATGGCGGCGGGAGGCGGCCAGACGGGCCAGCGACCCGGCCTCGGCGTCGGGCAGACCCGAGGCGTGGCGATAGATGGTATAGATCAGGGAACGGCCATAGTCGAACACGCGATCTTCCCCGAAAAGCGGCGTCTTTTCCGAAATGTGCATGGCGAAAGCCTCCCGTAGCGATGCATGATCCGACCCGGCCGCCAGCCCCGCGCAGGCGGGACAGGGGACGTGGAGCAAATGCCGAGCCAGTGTGGATGGCCCCTTTCTACGGGGCTTGTGAGGGGAGGAGATGGCGGCGAGGCGACATTTTTGTCGCACGGCGGGACGTTTTCGCACCATGCCGGGACGGCGCTGCGGTGCAGCGGTCCGGGCCGGAAGCGGCCGCTACGACGCGGCCCGCTCCATGATCCGGGCGAACACCCCGTCGATGTCGAGATCGGAGGTGTCGATGATCACCGCGTCCGGGGCGGGCCGCAGGGGGGCCTCGGTCCGGGTGCGGTCCTGGGCGTCGCGACGGGCGATGTCGGCCAGGATGGCGGCGTAGTCGGCGGACTCGCCCATGGCGGCCAGCTGGTCCGTGCGCCTTCTGGCCCGGACCTCGGCCGTGGCGTCCAAAAAAAATTTGCGCGGGGCCTGCGGGAAGACCACCGTGCCCATGTCCCGGCCCTCGGCCACAAGCGGCGCGCCCCGGCCGATCTCCTGCTGGGCGTGGCGCAAAAAGGTCCGCACCTCGGGCCGGGTGGCCAGGGTGGAGGCGGCGTAGGCCACGGCCTCGGTGCGGATCTCATCTCCCACGGGTCGGCCGCAGACCAGAAGCGTTGAGTCCTGGCCCGTGCCGCGCAGGGAAAATTTCAGGCCGGACAACCGGGCGGCGACGTCCGCGCCCGGCGCGTCGGCGGCAGTCGGCCCAAGGATCAGGGCCGCCGCCCGGAACATGGCCCCGGTGTCCAGATAGGCCACGCCCAGGGCCTGGGCCGCCCGTTTGGCCAGGGTGGTCTTGCCCACCCCGGCCGGGCCGTCGATGGTCACCACCAGACGGTCATCCGGCATGCTGGAGAATCTCCCCCATGGCCGAAACAAACGCCTCGTTCTCCTCATCCGAACCCAGGCTGACCCGCAGCCGGTCCGGCAGGCCGTAACTCCGAAGCGGCCGCACGATGATTCCCCGGACGAGCAGTTCGTTAAAGACCCGGTCCGCGTCTGCGGGCGGGGCGAACATGAGGAAGTTGGCCTGGGAGGGCGTCACGGCGCAGCCCATGTCCGCCAGGGCCGTCCCCACCCGCCTGCGGCCGCGCCAGACGGTCTCAAGGGTCCGGGCCAGGAAATGGTCGTCCTGCATGGCGGCCAGCCCCGCCGCCTCGGCCATGAGGTTGACGCTAAACGGCAGCCGCACCCGGCGCACGTAATCGGCCAACTCCGGCCGCATGGCCCCGAACCCCAGGCGCAGGCCCGCCAGCCCGTACATCTTGGAGAAGGTGCGCAGCACCACCACATTGGGGAGCGTGGCAAGGCGCGGCAGCAGGGTGTGGTCGGCGACCGGGTCGGCGAAATCGGCATAGGCCTCGTCCACCACCAGGGTGGCCCGGGACGGCAGTCGCGCGGCCAGCCGGGCCAGCTCGTCGGCGGGCACGGCATGGCCCGAGGGGTTGTCCGGATTGGTGACGAAGACCAGGGCCGTCTTTTCGTCCACCACGGACAACAGGGCCTCGAAATCGAAGGTGAAATCGGCGGCCAGCGGAACCCGGCGCATGTCCACGCCGCACAGCGTCGACTGGTGCACGTAGATGGAGAAGCAGGGGGAAAACGCCGCCACGTTGTCCACGCCGGGCCGGGCCGTGACCCGGATCAAAAGATCGATGATCTCGTCTGAGCCGTTGCCCGTAACCACCATATCCGGGTCCACGCCGAAGCGCCCGGCGATGGCTGACGTCAGGGCCGGGTTGCCCGCGCGCGGGTAGCGGAAGGCCAGCGGGGCCGTGCGCGCCAGGGCCTTTTCCACCAGGGGCGAGACGCCCAGGGGGTTTTCATTGCTGGCCAGCTTGATGACCCGGGCCAGACCGTATTTTTCCCTGATCTCGTCGATGGACAGTCCGGGGGAATAGGGCGTGAAACCGCGCACCTCGTCCCGGATAAGCGGCATATCGGACATGGGTTGAGCCCCCCGTGGAAGTTGCGCCGACAAAGCCCGGGAACCTACCGCCAAAGGGGCGGATGGTAAAGCGCGTCGTGGCGGCCGCAGGCGATCCGGCTAGGCGGGCACGGCCTCGGGGCGGATGGTCAGCACCGGGCAGGTCGCGCCCTTGACCACCTTCTCGGCCACGGAGCCGAACAGGATGCGGTCGATGCCCTTGCGGCCGTGGGTGCCCATGACCAGAAGGTCGGCCTTCTCGCTTTTGATCGCGGCCAGAATCTCCTCGGCGGCGTACCCGGTGAGCACCTTGCCGGTGCAGGCCACGCCTTCGAAGCGCCGGGACACGAATTCCTCCATGGTGGTGTCCGCCCCGGCCACGATCTCGCCCACGAAATTCTCTATGGAGCTTGGGGGCACGTGGAAGCCCAGGTATTCGCTCAAGGACGGGGCCACGTACAGGCACAGCACCGTGGCCCCGAAGGCCTTGGCCAGGGAGGCGGCATAGTCCGCCACCCTGGGGCTTTGTTCGGAAAAATCCACGGCGCACAGAATCTTTTCGATTTTGGCCATGAGAAAGCCTCCATGCTCCCGCTTCGCCGGGCGGGAATAAAGTTTTTGTCCCCGCAGCCGATGAAGACGGCAGGGGACGATAGTATTTATGCCCAAACCAGGGAAATAGACAAGCCGCCCCCCAGGGCCTATATTCCGGAGAAACTCGCGGGGATTTCCGGGTCCGGAAAAAAATTCCCCTGGCACGAAGAAAAAGCCTAATGATTTCGGTGCAAACAATTGCACACATCTTGGCAGGATACTTGCTAAGAAAAGGCAAAACGCCGCAACGAGGTGAAGGCCATGAAGATCACGCAGGAACAAACAAACGCTCTGCGACAGGCCGAAAACCAGGAACAGTCCAGGACTTCTGTCGAGGCCGGTGTCTTCGAAAGCATGCTGAGCCGGGAAGTCCAGGGCATCCAGACGCAGGACGCGGGGCAGACGACGGTCCCGCCCATCGGCGGCGGGATGCACGAGATCGCCTCCCTGCTTCAGGCCGAGGGCGCCGCCCCGGCCCAGGACCTGACCGAAAAAGAGCGTACGGCCATGGAAAACGTGGATAGCTTGCTGACCGAATGGGAAAATTATGCCGACCAGCTGGCCTCGGGCAGCCAGGAAGGCGGACTGCGCCAGGCCTACGGCGTTCTCGAACACATCGAGACCGGCGTACAAAAGCTCAAGCAGGACTGGCCCGGCATGGCTGAGGACAACCCCGGAATGGGTTCCCTGGTCAATGAACTGGAAGTGATGGCTGTGACCGAAAAGATCAAGTTCAACCGGGGCGACTACATCTAGCCCGCCGCCAGCATTCGTCTAGGACCGCACGTGCCGGGCGACGCCCCTCGCCCGGCGCGCCCGGACCTGACAGTCGCCCTCCGGCCTAGCGGGCCGGAAAGCTCCGCAGCTCCTCGTGGCGCGCCCCTTCCGGGCCAGGCACGCTTTTGTACAGCACGAACCGGTCCGCCCGGCAGGCTGGCCATTGCGCCCTGTCCAAAAGACCGGCCACCCGGCCCCAGTCCCCCCGGTCCGCCCAATCCGCCCGGTCCGTGCGGTCCGTGCGGTCCGTGCGGTATGGGGCGTCCTTCACCCGGGCCACGGTCAGATGCGGCGTAAACGGACGGTCTTCCAGGGCCACGCCGACAGCCGCCAGGGCCTTCTCCACCGCCGCCGCCAGCATCCGGCAGCCCCCGCCTCCCGATGCAAGTCCCACATAGACCACCCTGGGCCGTCTGGGTCCGGGAAAAAATCCCCCGCCGCCAGGGACCATGTCAAAGCCCTCCCAGTCCACGGCGGACAGGGCCTCGATCAGGCCTGGGACGCTCGTCTCCCCGGAAAGGGGAACGTCGCCCAAAAATTTCAGGGTCAGATGCCAGGAACCGGGCCGGACGACGGCCAGCCGGGCCGGGGCGGCCCGCTTTAGGTCGGGGATGAGGCGGGCCAGGGCCTCCTTATGCGGCCCGGGCAGGGGCAGGGCCACGAAGGCCCGCAGATGCTCCGTGCGGTTCATGTCGCCTCCGCGCCCATGTCCGCCGGATGCCCGTCAGGGTCGGTCCGGCGGCGGCACGATGAAATAGCGTTCCGCGATCTCCTCCACCACGACATCCGGCCGCTCCGCAAGGATCATCTCCCGGTCGAAACGGCGAAAGCCCTTATGGGAGGACGGCGTGGGCCAGACATACGCCACCCGGGAGAAATGCTCGGACAAAAGCGGCATCATGCTCTGAAAAAACGAATCCCGCAGAAAAAGCGCCCGGGGCAGGCCCGATCCAGGCCGCTCGAACGCGGCCACAGGCATGATGTCCGTCGGATTGGCATATCGCTGCGCATCCGCCGGGACGGCCCGGCTTCCGCCCTGCGGCGCGCTGATCACCTGGCGCTCGGGGAAACAGTCCCCGCACAGCCCAAGCATGTGGCCCAGGTCCCCGCCGCCATCCCGGGCCGGGGTATTGCTGAGCGCCAGGGGGGCGGCCTCCGCTCCGAGCGGAACGAGTCGGTTCACGGCGGCCAATATCTCGGCATAGGCCGTCTCGACGCCCGCCGGGGTCCAGTGGCTGTCCGTGAGGTAGTAGACCTGATCGGTCGTTTTTCGGTCAAGCAGGGCCGGGCGCAGGTCGAGCACCTCGACCCCGGCCTGGCGTATGGCGTCGACGAGTTGATCCGTCCGGGTGGGGCCGACCTGATTGTAGCCCGGCGGAAGCTTCTCGGGATAGATGCTCTGCTTGTTCGGGGCCATGACCACCAGATAGGCCATTCCCTGGCTTTTCAGCCAATCCCGCCGGGCCGTGAATTCCGCCGTCCAGGCCGCAAGCTCCTGCGGCGAATACAGCCGGGTGCCGCGAAAGTCCTCGATGGCGTTCAGGCGGCGGCTCTCCTTGGCCAGAAACAGCCAGCCGTCCGGCCCGGCCAGGACGGACATCTCCGAAGATGAAGCCCCAAGCAGACAATAGACCAGATAGTTATGCCATTTGACCAGAAGGTTGCGGAACCCGAAGGTCCGGTCCAGATGTCCGTAGCGCAGGGCGTTGAACCTGTCCAAAACCCCGGCCAGACCGGTTTCGGCCTGCGCTTCCCGCTTGTCCGACGGCTCCATGATGTTGACCGCCGGGGCGACATGAAACAGGGCGTCCGCGATGGGCAGGCTGATCAGGGCCGCAAAGACCAGCGCAGTCAGCAGGGTGATGGCCCGTCGGGGCCGGGAAGACGCCGATGTGGTCATGGGCGCCCGAGACATGCCGGGCAAGTCCCGGGTTGCGTCGAACCGGATAGTGCTGCCATGCGCCGCCTCCGGCTAGAACTGGAAATAGATGAACGGATTGTGGGTGCCGCTGGCCAGGGACATGACGCTTAGGACAAAGACGACCGGGGTCACGACCAGGCCGAGCACGGCCTCGATGCCGTCGTCCAGGGGCGCCGTGGCCCGCCGCGCGGCCAGCCGTTCCCGCCAGCCCTTGAGCCAGGGGACGACCGGCATGGCCCCGATCAGGCACAGCGCCAGCACCAGCACGACCTTGGCGTTGAGGAACAGCCCCACATGCCACTCCAGCCCCGACCCCGCGCCGAATCCGGCCATGGCCTGCAGAAACCCCAGGGCCGAGGTCAGGTCGGCGGCCCGGAAAAAGACCCAGCCGACCATGAAGATCAGGATGGTGTAGACATGGGCGAGAACCTTCGGCCCCCCGTCCAATGCCTTCCCGAAGCGGCCCCGCTCCGCCACCAAAAAGGCCCCGTGAAAAAGGCCCCAGACGATGAAGCTCCAACTGGCCCCGTGCCACAGGCCCGTCAGGAAGAACACGAGCACCAGATTCAGGCGCACCCGGCCCGGGCTGCACCGGTTGCCGCCCAGAGGGATGTACAGATAGTCGCGGAACCAGGTGGACAGCGAGATGTGCCAGCGCCGCCAGAATTCGCGCACCGAGCGGGAGATGTAGGGATAGTTGAAGTTCTCCATGAACTTGAATCCGAACATGTTGGCCAGGCCGATGGCCATGTCCGAATAGCCGGAAAAATCGAAATAAATCTGCAAGGTATAACACAGGATGCCCAGCCAGGCCACAGGCGCCGTGAGCTGCTCGGTGGGGACGCTGAAAATTTTGTCCGCTGGCACGGCCACCACGTTGGCCAAAAGCACCTTCTTGCCGAGTCCGGCCACGAACCGGTTGATGCCCCGGGAAAAACGCGCCATGTCCACATGGCGGCTGGTGAGCTGTCCGGCGATGTCCTTGTAGCGCACGATGGGACCGGCCACGAGCTGGGGGAAAAGCGAGATGTACAGGGCGGTATTGGGTAGCGACATCTGCGGCGGGGTCTGCCTGCGGTAGATGTCCATGATGTAGGAGATGCAGTGGAAGGTGAAAAAGGATATGCCTATGGGCAGATGGATATCGCTTATGACCACCGGCTCGAAACCGAACGCCGTGACGAAACTGTTGACGCCCTGGGCGACGATGTTCGCCCCCATGTTGATGGGCGGCACGCCTATCTGGACAAGCACGTCGTTGAGATTGGCGATGATGAAATTCGTGTATTTGAAAAAGGTCAACAATAGCAGGTTGAAGCCGATGGCGCAGGTGATGGGCAGCTTTGATTCCGAGCGCTGATGTTCCTTGTAGACCCATATCCCGAAGAAATAATTGGCGATGATGGATAAAAGCATGACCGCCACATACTCGCCTTCGCCCCAGGTGTAGAAAAAAAGGCTGGCCGCCAGCAAAAGCCAGTTGCGCGCCCGCCCGAAGGAGACCAAAAGATAGTAGCTGGCCAGCACCAGGGGCAGAAAATAGAAGAGGAAGGCGGCGGAACTAAATACCATAGGGCTTGGCGTACGACCGGTTTTAGGGGTTCGGGGGGCGGCGCGTGCCAAAACTCGCGCGTCATGCCGGGGTGAACGCTCTTACCCAAGCGGCTAGGTTTTGACAACCTCTCCGGCCGCCCCCCCCCCGGGGGGCAACTCTCCCTTTGGTTTTTTCCGGGCAAGAGGCTATAGTTCCAAATCCCGTCCGGCCCGCCGTGAACCCTTTCGTTCATGGCCCGCCGGGCCTGAGACGAGGCCGCCATGGACCATGAGACACGGCTGAAAGCCATCCTGCAAAGCCTGCCCCCGGGCACGGCGTGGCGTCCCGTGCGCGACCTCGCCGGAAACGTTTTGGCCGAAGGCACGGGCCTTGGCGAGGACGGCCTGTCCGACTATCTGCCCGGGATCAGCTTTGCGGGCAGAACCGTATGCGACCTGGGCTGCAACCTGGGCTACTTTTCGTTTATGGCCGCCCGGGGCGGCGCCGTCCGGGTGACGGGCCTGGACGTGGACCCGCTGGTGGTGGAGGGGGCCACGATCCTGGCCGCCATGCAGGGCTATGGCAACGTGCGCTTCCTGGTGTCAGACTTTTTAAGCCAGCCGCCGGAAGAGACATACGACATTGTGCTGGTCATCGACTTCATCGGCCGGGGGACCATCGTCAAGGGCCGTCTGGATGCGGTGCTCGACAGCGCCGCGGCCCGGGCCCGGGAGAAAATCGTCTTCACCCTGCGCCCGGTCTACCCTTTGGAGGATTTGGCAGGCGCAGCCCCCGAGGCGTTGGCCACACGCTACGGCCACGACTTCGTGCATCACGGCCGCTTCCACCTGCTGGACTATGTCCAAAACTACCTGCCCGACTTTGCGGCCACCCAGCTCACCCCGCCCGGGGACCCGGCCCGGCGCTTCAAGCACGCCGTAAAATTCATCAAAATATGACGGGCCGACCGGATGTCCTCCGGCCGACCCGTCCTTGTCGCGCGTTGGCGCCCCGGGGCCGCTACTGGGCCGGGGCCGTGGGGGCGTCGATGGACATGTACTTGGTCTTCGAACCCGGGTCGCGGACCATGCCGCCGGGGTTGTCGGCCAGGTCGTCGGTCTGGGAGCCGCGGCCGATGGCCTCGACGATGTTCGCGCCCTTGTAGACGATGAGGTTGCCCAGCACGTCGCGCACCTTGCGAGCGTCCACCTCGAGCTTGACGAAGGCGTTGCCGGTCTCGTCCCAGCCCCAGCCCCGATTGGGAGAATTCAGTCCCGGATTGGGGATGTAGGCCCCGAAGATGGCGGCGCAGACCTTGGAACGGTTGACGTCCTTGGTCAGGATGAAGTTCTCCATGGTGCTTTGGCTTAGGATCTTCTCCCCGACCAGGATCTTGGCCAATTCGTCATGGGCGTTTATCACCGCCGCGCGCAGGGCCATAAGCGGCGGCCGGGCGGCCTCGGTCATGGTGCCGAACCCGAAGCCCTCCACGGTGACGCCCTTGAAGCGCACCAGATCGCCCACCACGTTGACCACGTCGCCCAATTCGATGTGGCCGAAGCACAGGGCGATGTCCTTTTCCTTGTCGTAGATCATCTTGTCGACTTTTATGCCCTTGATCACCGCCGCCGCCTTGGTCTCGGCCTTGTAGCTGGGGTCCTCGGTGAGGCCCAGGCGGCTTTCGCTTTTGACCTTGTAGCCGATGACCGCCTCCACGATGTTGCGCTTTAAGTCCTGTTCGGCCATCTTTTCGCTCATGAGCTGCTTGTTGCCGGCCAGGGCCGCCTGGGCCGCAAGCACCAGGATCACCGCCATGGCCAGAATTCCTGCTTTCTTCATGATATGCTCCTTGTGCTGCACGGCTTACGAGCCGAAAAAGTCCACGATCCGCCTCCAAAACGCCTTGACCGCGCCCATGAAGCCCTGGTCCGTCGCCTGCTTCGCCGGCGCCGCTCCGCCTCCCGTGAGCCCCGGCGGGGTCGGGGCGAAGGCCGGCGCCTCTTCCACCTTCCCTTCCCGGATGGTCACCGTCTCCTTGAAGGGGGCGGCCATGGGGATGTCCAGGCTGGCGTATTCCACCCGGCCCGGGACCGGCATGGGGGCCAGGGCCAGATCGATGGCCTGGGTTCCGGCTGCGCCGGTCACCTGCTCGGGCCGCCCGGAGGGCGCCGACGGGGCGAACGGCGTGACCCGCACGGCGTCCACGGCCACAAAAAGCCGGGACGGGTCCTTGGGATCGGGCTTGAACCGGGCCTCGAACTCGATGGTCCCGTCCCGGGGAACCTTGCCCTTCTCCACCAGACGTTCAAGCACCTTGTCCCGTATCTGGCGGCGTCTGGCCGCATACTCCTCCATGAGCGCCTTGTTGCCGCCCACCACCGTCCCCTGGCCCGATTGACCGGCCGGGGCGGCCGGGGCGGCCTGTCCGCTCGCCGGGCCGGTCTGGGCCGCCGTTGGCGTCACGGCGGCGACGCACGCCGCCAGGGTCAGGGCTGAGAGGGTCTTTTTCATAGTCGCTTGCGCCTTGGCTATTGGGCCTGTCCGGAGCCCTTCTGGGTGGTTTCAGGCGCGCCCGGGGCCGAGGGCGTGGGCACGTCGAGATTCATGTACTTGGTCTTGGACCCGGAGTCCCGGATCATGCTGGCCGCGCCAGAGCCTTCCTGAAGCGGGGTCAGATCGTCGGTCTGGGAGCCCCGGCCGGTGACCTCCAGGACGTCCGAACCCTTGTAGATGATGAGATTGCCCAGGATGTCCTGCACCTTGCGCGGGTCGAGCTCGAGCTTGACGAAGGCGTTTCCGGACTCGTCCCAGCCCCAGCCCCGGTTGGGGGAATTAAGCCCCGGGTTGGGGATGTAGGCCCCGAAGATGGCGGCGCAGACCTTGGCCCGGTTCACGTCCTCGGTGAGCAGGAAATTCTCCATCTTGCTCTTGCTGAGGATCTTCTCGCCCACCAGTTGGGCCGCCATCTGGTTGTAGGCGTCGAGCATGGCGGCGCGCAGGGCCATAAGCGGCGGCCGGGCGGCCTCGGTCATGGAGCCGAACCCGAAACCGTCCACGGTGACGCCCTTGAAGCGCACCAGATCGCCCACCACATTGACCACGTCGCCCAGGTCGATATGCCCGAAGCACAGGGCGATGTCCTTTTCCTTGTCGTAGATCATCTTATCGACTTTGATGCCCTTGATCACGGCCGCAGCCTTGGTCTCCACCTTGTAGCTGGGGTCTTCGGTCAGACCCAGGCGGCTTTCGCTTTTGACCTTGTAGCCGATGACCGATTCCACAATGGCCCGCTTCATGTCCTGCTCGGCCATCTTCTCGGACATGAGCTGCCGGTTTCCGGCCAGGGCCAGGGCGGGCACGAGCCACGCGGCCAGGAACACGGTCACAAACAGGGAGAAAAAGGCGTCACGTTTCATGGCTGTCCTCGCTTGCCTTGTGCGACAGGGGGGTCGGCAAAAACCGGCCTGCCCGCTTTCATGGTCACGGTATCCCGCACGGTCCCGCCGACAGGGATGTCCAGGTCCTCAATTTCCACAATCCGCGACATGTCCGCCGGAGAAAACGCCTGGGCCATGTCCCGGGCCGGGTCGTCCGCACCGGTTGCGCCGCTCCCGGCGTTCCCGGGGCTCCCGGGGGCAGGAAAAATCTCCAACGATTCGATATGCACCCGCAAGCGTCCCTGACGTTCAGGGTCCGGCGCGGCCAGGGCTGTAAACGACACCGTGCCGTTGTCCGGAAGCCGTCCCTGCTCGCGCAGGGCTTTGAGCACCTCGTCCCGGATACGCCGTTGCTGCTCGGCCTTGCGCTCCATGAGGACGGCGTTTCCCGGCTGGGGCTGCCCGCCCGGCGTCGACTGGCTTTCGGCTGTGGCCGCAACGGCCAGGGTCAAAACCAGGGCGATTCCCCAAGTCATCGCGTGCATCGCCGCCTCCGCTGGCGGATCGGATCACGCTGACCCGCCGTGGACGAGGGTTTAAGACCCGCCCGGATGTTTTGGCGCGTCTGCGGGTCGCTCCCCCCCCGGAGACGCCGCGCCAGGGCGGCGTCTCGCCGGGGGATGGAATGTCTCTTCAACGCGTCAGCTAGAACTCGCTGGGATCAAGGGCCTTGCCGCCGCCCTTGAAGGACTTCTCGATCCTGGGCTGGGGCGCGGTCTTGCCCGGTCCCCTGCCGCAGGCGCGCTTGGCGTCTTCATAGCCCTGCCTGGCCGGGAACAGGGCCGGGTCGAGCTCCAGGGCCCGGGTGAACATGGCCAGGGCCGCCGGGCAGTTGCCTTCGGACAGATAGATGGCGCCAAGGTACTGGTAGACCTGGGGGTTGGTGGAATACCCGGCCCGGCACTGCTCAAGCTCGCGCTTGGCCTGGAAGTAGTCCCCCTTGGTGTAGTACAGGACGCCCAGGGCCTCCCTGGCGCGCAACAGGCCGGGATTATAGCGCAGGGCGGTGGCCAGCGAATCCTCCGCCCGACGCAGCATGTTCTGCTTCAGGTAGCACAGGCCAAGGTAGTAGTGGGCGTCGGCCATGGACGGGGCCATGGACACGGTGGTCTCGAAGTACTGGGTGGCCTGCGGATAATTCTCAGCCGTGAAGGCCTGCATGCCCATATCAAAATACTGTTGGGCGGTGTAGGCCGGATAGGGGTCCACCGGCTGACGGTTGCATCCCATCGTGAACATCGAGACGCACACGAGGGCGGCAAAAACGTAGACCATGCGTGCTTTCATGGTGATCTCTCCTTGTTTCTGGCGTGTAGCGCCTGGTTTGGCCCTACTTCATCTTGTCCAGATCCTGGACGCACTTCTGCACCAGCCGCTGGGTCATGGTGTCCAGGGACACCTGCTTGGACTCGGAGCGCGAAACGCCCAGGGCTCCGCCGCCCGAAGAACCGATCTCCATCTTCTCCTCGAAATAGCCCGTGGCCTTCTGCTCGCCGGTATTGGCGTCAAGAATCTTGTAGCGCATGCCGATGATCCAGATGCCGGTGGCGTCATGGGCGTGAATCGAGCCCACGGCCGCGCCGGTGCCGACGCCCGCCGCCCAGCTGTTGGTGGCCGATCCCACGGCTGTGCCGGCGATGGCCCCGAGCCAGGCCCCGTCGAAGCTGGTCTTGACCTCGGCCACGGGTTCGGCCTTGAGGATGTCGAAGCGAACCAGCCAGTTTGTGGCCTGGAACTTGCCCTTCTTGAACTTTTTAAGCTGCGTGGCGTCGCCCAGGTTGGCCGCGATCTCCACTTCCTGGAGCATGGGGCCCAGGTCGGCGCGTTCCAGCACCTGAAACTTGGCCTGTCCCAGCTCGAGTTCGCCGTAGTCCGCGATGTTGTTGGCGCCGATCTTCTGGCTGTACGTGGCGTTGGCGCTCTTTATGTCGCCGGGAATGACCACGACCACCGGCCCGGGTTTGTCCGAATAGGCGATGGGTTGGTACATGGCCTGGTCAGCGATCTCGTTGGCCCGCTTGGACGACGTCTGGCAACCCGTCGCCGTCAAAAGCGCGCACGCGACCACCGCCATCACGAACACTCTGCCCCTCATGATCCTACCTCCTCCTGAGTTTCCATTTTCACCCGCGCGCGGTGGGCGGCGGCGAATTCCCGGCCAGCGCCAGGCCGGACCCCGGTCTCCCCGCCACATCCATCCCTCGGGCCGCGCCTGGGCTGTTTGGCGACCGCCATACCCGAAACGCCCTCCTCGCCACACTTGCGTCCTGTCGCTAAAAGCTCTTCACCGCGTCAAGGCCAGAGGTGCTTCCCTTGGCCGGCTCCTCGGACAGCCTCTTGACGATCTCCGGGGAGACCTCGGCCACCTTCTGCATGGTCTCCTCGGACTTGATGATCTCCTTCAATCGGGCCGGGGCGGCCGTGGCCATTCCGGACGGGGCCGCGGTATTGAGCTTTGCGGTCAGCGCCGCCGCATCCAGCGAGGCGGCATACTTGAGGCGCACCACGTTGCCCTTGGCCGACTCCAGGGTAAAGGCCCCCTGCCCCACCTTCTGGTTCAGCGGCTCGATGATGGCGCTGACCAGAAGATCATTGAAGTTGCCCCGGGACCCGGTGAACTCCACCTCGTAAAGCGACAGCCCGGCCTTGTCGAACTCCCGAAAATCGATGTTGAGGACCGGCCGAAGCCCGATGAACTCCTTACGCAAAAGCTGTCCCAGGTCGTAGCTGGGCAGCCCGGCCACCTCCAGTTGGAACATCTTGGACGGGGCCTGCAGATGCTCTTCGAAAAACTCCCGGGAGAACTCGCCGCCGATCAGCCGCCCGATCTCCTCGATGGCCTGGTCCTCGTCGGCCCAGCTCTGCTTCTTGGGCACCTGATTGTTGAAATAGATCTCCTCGCCGGTGTGGTTGTCCATGCATTTCACGCTCCAGGAGGTGAGCACGTACTTGGTCACCGTAATTCCCGAGGCCGGAAGCTTGGCGCTGACGGTCTTGAACTTGGCCTCGCCCATGATGGAGAAATCCGCCGCCTTGGGGGCCGACGCCGTCACCGTGGCCTCCACGGCGTCGCCATCGACCTTTCTCTCGAACCGGGCCTTGAGCTGGTCCACATGCTCATCGGACCACACCCGGTAGCCGAAGCTCTTGATGTGCTCCTTGAGCACGTTCTCGGCGATCTCGGAACGCTCGGTCACCACCTCCGGGCCGCGCTCGGCGTCGCGGATGAAAATGGCCACGGACACGCGCGGGTTGCCGTATTCCTTGAGCAGGGCCACCCGCTCCCCCCGGGACATCTCTTTTAAGGCCTCGGTGATGGGAACCACCGACACCTCGGCCTTCATGAGCATGTGGGCGAAGCCGTCCTCGCCGACCCAGGGCTCGGACTCCTTGATGACCCGCTTGATGAGCCCCTGGGAGCGCGACAGCACCCGGTCGCTTATAAGCGTATAGTTCTCAACCAGCGTGGAGGTCTCCACATAGGCCCCCACGGCCTTCTCCAGTATCTGGGCCTTGGCGTCGCGGCGCAGGTCCTCGATCATGAGCGCCTTGTCGCGCTTGTAGGCGTCGGCGTTAGGATCGGCCAGCCCCTCGGCCGTGATCACGATGAAGGCGTCTTTTTCCTCGGCCGCCGGGGCGGCCTGGATCTCCAGGGGTTTCTTGGCGGCCTTGTCCGCAGCCGAGACCGCAACGGGGCGCATCCCGAGGCCGAAGGACAGCGCCGCAAGCAGGACAAAAAGGACCGCAAATCTGCCGTGTCTGGTCATGATGGTTCCATCCCCCCGTCGTTATCTGCCCGCACGCGAGCAGTAGTCGGCGTAAAGCTGCGCCACGGCCGGTCCGGCGCTGTCCCGGACCAGTTCCAGGGCCACCCCCAGCACGTCCTGCCCGGCCCAGGACTCGGCGCTGATGGTCTGGCTCGACACCACCCGCCCCCGGCCGTCGGTGAGGGTGAGAAGGATGGTCACGGCCACTTCGTTGGCGTTGACCATCATGTTCTTGCCGCTTCTGCTGCTGATGATGCCGTTTAAGAAAAACGAGGCCCCCATGCGGCCTGAGGCGGCGATGGCGGCGTCGGGGTCGTTGTTGAGGATGGCCTTCATCTCCGCCGCCGCGATCTGGGAGTTGATCTGGGCCTGGGACACCGTATTAAGGCCCATGGCCGACAACTGCCGGTTGAACTCCTGATGCAACAGGCCGTGGCTGCCGCCGGTCTGGAGCTTGCCGGAATGGCGTTCGGCGATAAGCACCGCGATTTTTTTTCCACGCAGGCTCTCCCGGCAGGGGGTGGACATGTTGGCGTACATCTGCGCAGCCTTGGCCTGCCCTGCCTGGGCGTCCCTCTGGGCCTCCTCGGAAAAGGAAAAGGCCAAGGCATCCCCGGCGATGAGCAGCCCACACAAAATAAAAACAAAAAATGCGGCGTTTTTCATGTCGTTTCCTGTATGGCGCGTGGAGTGGAGCAAGCAGGATATCATGGCGACACGTCCCTAGTCTGCCCATTTGTAGTAGGTGAATGGGGATGTGCTGTCAATGCGCGCCACTTCCCGGGACGCCTGCCGCCGCCTGCCGCAACGCCTTCCCGCTGGGTCGCCCAATCGCCTCCCCCGTCGGGAAGGATGCCCTCCCCTGCCGCACAGCCCAGCCAGGAACGTGCCAACGCCAACGCCCCGGTCCGGCTATTTAATACCCTGTCATCATTAGCGATTAATTTCCCATGTGGCCTTCGTACGACACCCCTTCTTTCGCAGTCGCGAAATATCGGCACATTCGCGGCATGGCGTAACGAGGTATCGTATCCGCTGCCTCGCCAGGCACAGGGTCAATGGTGACAACACCATGGATTCGGGCTACACCCCGAAATGGAGGAATCATGAGAAAAACCATACCCCTGGCCCAACGGATCATCGTGGCCCTGGATGTGCCGGACGTCCGGTCGGCCCTGACCCTGGCGGAACGGCTCGGCGAGAAGGTGGTTTTCTACAAGGTGGGCCTGGAGCTGTTTCTGGCGGACGGGTTCGCGGCGCCGGACCGGCTGGCGGCCATGGGCTGCAAGGTCATGCTGGACCTCAAATTCCACGACATCCCCGAAACGGTCAAACGCGCCGTGGCCAGGCTTGCCGACCACGACATCGCCCTTTTCACGGCCCACGCCGCCCCGGGGGTCATAAGCGCCGCAGCCGCGACCAAGGGCCGGGCCGGGCTATTGGCCGTGACCGTGCTCACCAGCCACGACCCTGTCCAGGCGCGCAACATGGCGGTCGGCGGCGAGGTGCTGGGCGTGGGCAGCCCGGAGGCGGGCGAGGACTGGGTGGGGAATCTGGTGCTGACGCGGGCCCGCGACGCCCTGAAAAACGGCGCCGACGGGGTGGTGTGTTCGGGGCGCGAGGCGGCGCTTTTGCGGCAGGAGCTTGGCGAGGACTTCCTTATCGTCACCCCGGGCATCCGGCCCGCCGACCACGCCGCAGACGATCAGCGCCGGGCTGTGACCGCCGCCGCAGCCATCCGGGCCGGGGCGGACCATCTGGTGGTGGGGCGGCCCATCACCCGGGCGGCCGATCCCCTGGCCGCGGCCGAGGCCATCCTGGCCGAGATCGCCATCGCCGGGGGCTGCGTCTTCGACATGGCCGGACCAAACGGGACGAACGGGGCAAGCGGCGGCTGACGGACGTTACGCCTTGGCCGTAAGCGCGGTCTTTATCTTCTCCACGAGATATTTCTCCAACTCGCGGCCGTCCTTGCGCAGACGCATAAGCTCGGACTCGAGCACGCCAAGCTTGGCCTCCAGGGCTTGGTTTCGCTCCCGCAAGGCCTCGACCTCGGCCGCAAGGGCCGGGGATTCCCCGCCAGGCAGAGCCGTCCCCGGGACCGGCTGGCCGCCGAGAAAGCCCGTCAGCACCCGGGCCATCTCCCGACCGAACACCGCCGCCGCCTCTTCCAGACCCAATCCGGCGGGAAGCCCGGTCCCGGCCGCGTTTTTGGCCTTGGCCAGGGATCTCCCGGCGACGGCGTTGACCGGAAAGCGTCCGGCCAGATCGGCCTTGACCTCGGCCACGGACAATCCACGCCCCAGCCCCTCGGCTATGGCCCGAAAGATCTCCAGGGATTCCGCACGAAAGCGGCGGCCGCGCCCCTCGCCCAGACTCGGCAGATGGTCGCGGAACCGGTTTTTCCAATAATGCAGGGTGGATTCCGGGACATCCAGTTGGCGGGCCACGGCCGCGATGGAATACAGGCGATTCTCGGGCACCGGTCGACTCCACGTTGTGGGTGCATAAAGCGGGCGGGACGCGCCTGAGGCAGACGGGCCTTCCCCGCATGGGAAAACACGGCGGCGGCGGTCCGGTCAAGTCGCAGCGGCGGCATTTACGCCGGGTCGCACGCCCGGCAAACCGCCGTCCGGGGCGGCCATACGCCTGCCCCAAAAAAATTGTCGCCCCCTGCACATTTCGCTTGCCAAGCCCGGGGCCTTTGGCTAGATATCGCTGCTCGTGCCGAAGTGGTGGAATTGGTAGACACGCTAGGTTCAGGGTCTAGTGGTCGCAAGGCCATGGGAGTTCGAGTCTCCCCTTCGGCACCACCTTTTCAGGGGTTGCAGCTAAACGGCTGCAACCCCTTCTTCTTTTTTCTCCCGGGGGCGACGGGGCTTCAAAAAAACCCTGTTTTTGACCCCCTCCCACGAAATGGGTCAAAGCGCGGGGTCAAACATGCCGGTTTCCGGCCTGGGCCGAAGCCAGGTCAGAAGGAGAGCTCATTTCTGAGGAGTCTTCTGATGCAGGGAAGCCAGGATGGCTATAAAATCAGCGTACCATGCGTTGGCGGCCGGTCCAAGACGACCGGCCTTGGCTGCCTGATGAAATCGCTTAAGCAGGCCCGGCTCGGAATGTTTCCAGACAGCGCTTTTCCCGCAATTGTGTTTGTCATGACCGAAAAAGCCAGGGTTTTCCGCGATGATGACATCGTGAGGGACGCTGTATCTTAGGATGACGCGCTGGTTGCCTACAAAAAACGCGGCATTCATGGTGAATTCCAGCCCGCAGATTTCAAACGGGCTGTACCAGGGGTAAAGAGCTGCGTAGCCGCCGATTGGCAGGGACACGGCATCGGCCAACCCTTCCTCCTCCCATTCGTCGGCCACTGTGGCGTGGCCTTTGGCCAGGGCGGTTCGTTGGGCAAGGACATCCGCCATGCTTACGACGCCGTTGTGACGGAAGGACTCTATGGTTTTTACTTCCACCTGAAGAGTCCCGCCACCTGGATGGGTCGGCTTTTCCGGAGAGACAGCGACGTCCACGGGGACGCGAAGCGCCAGGTCAGTACCCAGGATGGATACGTCCCTCACGTCTTTGCCCTGCGCCCCTTGGACTTGAGTATTCGCCAACAGGCTACATAACGCCGCCAGAAGCAGCCAACAGGATATCCGACGTGACATACTTACGCCCTCCTGGCCATATGGATTGGCCCAAGCCCATTGCAGGGGAAAAATGATTAGCAAATCCAGATAAATATCTACATTCACGAAAGATAGGTTACATCAATCAGAACTGATCCATCATATACGCATCATGAAACAAGCTATTACCGCAAAAGAAATCCGCCTCACCTTGTGCCGTCTTTGCGCTCTGCGCGACCGGCCCCGCCTCACGGCGCGGTCACGTCCGCCACGCACACCCGGCCCCGGCCCTGGGCCTTGGCCCGGTACATGGCCGCATCGGCCCGGCCCACCAGTTGCGAAGGCGTCTCGCCCGGCGCGAAGGCCGCCACCCCGAAGCTTCCGGTCAACGTCTCACCCGTGGCGTACGTTTGCTCCGCCATCGCGCGGCGCAAGACCTCAGCCAGATGCGCCGCCCCGGCCAGATCCGTCTCCGGGCACACCACCAAAAACTCCTCGCCGCCGAACCGGCCCGCCACGTCCGTGCCGCGCACCGCCCCGGCCAGGGTCCGGGCCGCCTGGATCAGCGACTGGTCGCCCGCCGCGTGGCCGTGGAGATCGTTTATGCGCTTGAAGTGGTCGATGTCGCACAGGATGACCGAAAATATCCGGCCATGGCGCTTTGCCCGTCCGGCCTCGTCGGCCAGCACCCGGTCCAGGGTCAGACGGTTGGCCAATCCGGTCAGCGGGTCGGTGGCCGACAGACGCGCCAGATCCTGGTTTTTGAGCGCCAGTTGGGCGTGGGCCTCGGCCAGCCGGTTCTGGGTCTCCTTGAGCTCCGAGATGTCCACGGCGATGGAGTACTTGACCACCCGCCCGTCAGGCCAGCTCATGGCCCGCTCCTGGAGTTGGAACCAGGCGTCGGCGGCGTCGTTGAAGTGCTCGAAGACCAGGGTCTTGCCGTTGGGCAGGCCGTCGCGGGTGATCAGGTCGCGGATGCGGCAGAAGGTGCAGGGCCTGTCCAGATCATAGAGGGTCTTGTGGCAGGGCTTGCCGACATGGTCGCCGAAAAGCTCCCGGAAGTGTTTGTTGCTGAAGATGATCTCATGGGTGGCCACGTCCACGGCATAAATGCCGAAGGGGATGAGATCGAAGTGGGACTCGAAAAGACTGCTCTCAAGCATCGCCTCTCCACGCTCCTCGGTTTCAGGGTACGGCGGACGCGGTCTCCGGCAGCGGGAAAAATATCGTGACCGTGGTGCGCCCGGGCTGCGAGGCGTCAAGCTTTGCCCGGCCGCCATGGGCCTTTATGGCCAGCAAGGCCGAATAGGCCCCCAGTCCCGTGCCGTCGCGCTTGCCTGAGGTGACGTATTTCTGGAAAAACCGGTCCCGGACGCCCACGGGCACCTCGCCCGGATTGCTGATCGCCACCACGGCGAAGCCGCCCTCGCGGCCAAGGCTGATCGTGACCACGCTCCCGGGGGGGGCGGCCTCCACGGCGTTTTTCACCAGATTGGAGAGGATGCTGTAGCATAAAAGCTCCTCCCCCCGGATGACCAGGGACTCCCCGTCCCCGCATCCCTGGCCGGAAAGCTCCACCCGCACCGGCTCATCCGCCATGTATACCGACGCCACCACGTCCTGGGCGGCCTTGCGGGCCACGGCCGCCAGATTCACGTCCACGGGCGCAAGCTCGTAGCCGCCGGTCTCCAGGCGATAGAGGTCGAAGGTGCGGTTGATCATATTGAGCATGGTGATCCCGGCCTCTTCCATCATTTGCGCCAGCTTGCGCCCCTCCTCGTTGAGCCCGTAGTCGGGCAGAAGGGGCGGGATGCCGATTAAGGCGTTGAGCGGGGTCTTCAGGTCATGCCGGGCGATGCGGTCCACATGCTCGCGCAGCCGCACGTTCTCCTGCAAAAGCTCGTTTTGCCGGGACAGCTCACGGTTTTTCAGGGCCAGTTCGGCATGGGCCTCGGCCAGCCGGTTCTGCACCTCTTTAAGCTCGGTGATGTCCACGGCGATGGAATATTTGACCACCCGGCCGTCGGGCCAGCTCATGGATTTTTCCTGGAGCTGGTACCAGCGGTCGTCCTTGTCGTTGAAATGCTCGAAGATGTAGGTCTTGCCGCTTGGCAGGCCGTCGCGGCCGACAAGGTTCCTGATCTTGCAGAACAGGCACGGCTGGGGGCTCTCGTAGATGGCCTCGTGGCATTTGCGGCCGGCCAGGTCGCCCAGGCGGTCCCGGAAATGGCGGTTGACGAAGACCAGATCATGCGTGGCCACGTCCACCACGTAGATGCCGAAGGGAATGACGTCGAAATGCGTCTCGAGCAGGCTGCTTTCCAGCATGTTGCCGCTCATGACAGATATTTCCCGGCCACGGCCTCCAGGTGCTCGGCCAGTTTCTCCATCTTCACGGGTTTTAGGACATAGCCCTTGGCCCCGGCCTCGATGGCGTCCATGACCATCTGCTCCTGGCCATGGGAGGTGACCATGATGATGACCGCCTTGTCGTCCACGGCCATGATGCGTCTGGTGGCCTCAATGCCGTCCATGTCCGGCATGGTGATGTCCATGGTCACCAGATCGGGGCGCACGTTCGGGTAGTCCTCGGCGGCCTGGCGGCCGTTTTGGGCGACGTGCACCACCTTGTGCCCCAGGTCCTCGATCATTTTGACCATTTTTTTAATGGTCAGGTTCGAGTCGTCCACCACCATGATATTCAAGGGCCTCATGGTCTATGCCTCCACGTATTCCAGGGTGTCGTCGAAAAGCTCCCCCGGTCCGATGAGATGGATGTTGAGTCCGCCATGCGGCGTCGTCAGGCTGGTCGAGGCGAATTTCGCCCCCCGGTGGCGCATGATGCTCTTGGCCTCGGTGATGACGATGGGCGGCGACAACCCGATGACCCGGCCCTGGGCCGAGAGGTCGGCCAGGGCGTTGCCCACGATGATGTTGATGATGTCCCCGGCCGTCTCTTCCATATAGGTTTCGCGCTCGTCCTCGGCGATGTCCAGGTCCTTGCAATAGGCCTCGAAGGCCTTGATGATGAGCGACTCGTCGAAGCTATACGCCAGATAGAGCTTGATGTTGTCCGTGGCGCTCATGATGGAGGTCAGGTGCTTGAGGTCGAGTTTTTGCACGTCGTCGAGGTGCTGGGCCTGGGCCGTGACCGCGATGTCCAGTTCATCGTGCAAAAAACTCACAGTGCGCACGGACAGGGCCTGCAAAAGTCGGTGGATGTCCACGCCGGAAGCGCTCATGCCTGCTCCTTTGCCTGATCGGTTGCGTTCAGGGGGACGCGCACGACAAACGTGGTCCCCCGTCCCGGGCTGCTGTCGATGGTCAGGTCGCCGCCAAGCCGCTCCACCTCTTCCAGTACGGCGGCCATGCCCACGCCGCGTCCGGACGTCTCGTCTGTCCGTGCGGCGGTGCTGACCCCCTGGGCCAGGATCAGGCGCAACGTCTGGCCGTCGTCCATGGCCGCAAGCGTCTGCGCATCGGCCAGCCCCAGGGCGGCGGCCCGCGCCCGCACGGCGTCGGGATCGACCCCGGCACCGTCGTCGCTCACCCGGATGGCCAGCCAGTCGCCCTCCCGGGCCACGGACACGGCCACGGTCCCGGCCTCGGGCTTGCCCGCCAGGGCGCGGGCCTCGGGGGACTCGACGCCGTGGGCCACGGCGTTGCGCACCAGATGCACCATACGCCTGGCCAGGGGGCCGAAGCGGTCCGGGTCCACGGCGACGGCCTCGCCGGACACCGGCGGCGTATGCACCACCTTGCCCAGACGCCCGGCCAACGGCGCCGCCGTACCCAGGGACACGGCCAAAAGCCCGCGCATGTCCACATGCCGCAGCGCCCGGGCCTTTTCAATGAGTCGGCGCACCTGGGGGTCGGGGTCAGGCAGGGCGGCCGCCAGCCCATCGGCCAGATGCTGGAATTCCCGGACCTGGTCCTCGCCGATGCACACCCCGCCGCGACGTTTGAAAAAGTCGTCGCCAAGCGTCTGGCGCAGGGTCTCCAGGTCTTCGGCCAACCCCTCTTCCACCGGCTCGAGGCGCACGGCCCCGGCCAGATCAGCCGCCGTGATCCCGCCCCGGGCCTCCAGGGCCGACAGGCGCGACTCCAGGTCATGCAGCGCGGCGGACACCCGACAGCACCCAAACAGCAAAAAAAGCCCCTTGAAGGTGTGCACCCGGCGATACAGGCCGCGCAGGGCCTCGGCAGGGGACGCCGCGCCTGCCGCCGGGTTGCGGCATTCGGCGGCAAAGGCCGCAAAGGAGTCCGTCACCTGAAAAAAATCCCGGGGATCGCGGGCCACGGCCACCACGTTGGCCAGCCGGGCGCGTTCCTGCTCCACCTCGCTCTCCAATCGTCTGGCGGCCGTGACGTCGGTCAGGACCAGCATCAGCCGGTCCGGGCCGACCTCGCGGTATTCCACCAATAAAACCCGTCCGGACAGGTGCACGCAGGCGGGCATGAGCGACAGGTACAGGGAGCGCCTGAAGGCGTCGGGCTCGGCCAGGATGCGCCCCACGTTTTTGGCGAAGTCGGCCCGGGCCTTGGGGTCGTCGGGGTGCAAAAGCTCGTGGATGGACGCCGCTGCGGGGTCGCGGCCGAAGATGTCCCGGCATTCCCGGCTAAAGCCCGGCTGCACCACGCCATCGGCCCCAAACGACAAAAAACCCTGGCCGGAATTGTCCAAAAGCGCCGCCAGCTCCTCATGGGCCTGCCGGATGGTCCGGTTTAGGCGCGACAGCTTGCGGTTCCACCACACGATGACCACAAGGACCAGGACCGCGCCTGCCGCCACCCGCCACACCAGGGTGTAATCGAAGCCGTGCTCGAAACGCACGGCCACCCATTTCTTGAAGATGTCGTCCAATTCAGCAGCGGTCAGGCTGCTGACGCCCTTTTGGAAGATGGAGAAAACCTCGGCCTTGCCCCGGGGCACGGCCACCGAAAGGTCCAGATGGTCGTCCAGGCGGCCCGCAATTTTCAGGCCCGTCATGCGGTCCTTGCCGATGCGGTAGGCCATAGCCGGCAGCACGTCCACGAAGGCGTCGAGCTCCCCGGCGGCCACCTGTTCCAGCCCGGCGGCCTCGCTGGCCGCATCCGTCACGTTGAGGCCCGGATACTTGGCGCGCAAAATGGCCGCCGTGGCATGCCCCGCCACCACGCCCACCCGGCTGCGCTCCAGGGCCTTGGGGCCGTCCACGAAGGGATGGTCGCTGCGGGTGACGACCACCAGGGGCAGCCGCAAAAAGGGGCTGGTGAATTCGAGAAAACGCTCGCGTTCGGGGGTCTCCACGGCGGCGGCGATGAAGTCGCAGCCCCCCTTTTCCGCCGTCTCCAGGGTCTGCGTCCAAGTGGCCGTGGGCATGAGCCGGACGTCCACGTCCAGGCGTTGGGACAAAAGGGCCAGCACGTCGGCCACCATGCCCTGGTAGCGCCCGGCCTCGTCGATGCGCTCCACCGGCGGCCAGTCCGGGTCCACGCAGAAACGCAGGGTCCCCTTGCCCTTCACGTATTCGCGTTCCCGGCGATTGAGCGTCACCCGCACATTCGAAGAAGCCGTCTGATCCGTTCCGGCGGCCCCGGCCCGGGCCGCTGTCTGGCCCTCGGCGTACACCGGCAGCCACTTGGACATGATGGCCGCCTTGTCCCAGACCGGAATGGCCTTTAAGGCCTTGTCCAGGATGGAGGCCAGCTCGGGCATGTCGTTTCGCACCAGGGAGTAGATGTCGAAGCTAAAGTCCGTCAGCCCGGAGACCTTGAGGTTGCTCAGTCCCAGCCTGCGGATGCCGAAGGTGACCACGGCCAGGTTGTCGAGCATGGCCTGGGCCTGACCCGAGGCCACGGCCAAAAGCGCCGCAGCAGGGTCCTCCACCACCAGGAGGTCCAGGTCGGGGTGGTTTTCCCTGGCGTATTCGAAGGCCGTGGAGCCGCTGGGCACGGCCACCTTCTTGCCGCGCAGGTCGAAGACCGTGGCGGCCATGGCGTCGTCGCGGGACACGATGGCCAGGGGAAAGCGCAGATACGGACCGGCGAACAGGGCGTATGTCTCCCGGTCGGCGGTCCGGCCGGTGCCGTCGATCATGTCGATGCGTTTTTCCCGAAGCGCCGCCAACACCTTGCCGAAGTCCCGGGAGTCGCCCTGGGGTTCGAACTTGAAGGCCAGCCCGGTCATGGCCGAGACGATCTCGAAAAAGTCGTGGAAGATGCCCTGGGACTTGCCCTGCTCCACCATGGACAGGGGCTCCCAGATGGAGTCGCTAAACGTCACCACCGGATGGGCCGCGATAAAGGCCCGCTCGGCCTCGGTCAGGTCCAGTTCGGGCTGGCCCTCGGCCATGGCGTGCAACGGAAAAAAGAGGAGCAGGGACACGACCGCCCACACGGTCAGGGCGCCGGCGGCGTTTCCCTTGAAAGAGAAAAAGGACATGCTGTTCACCACATGGTCGTTTGAAGACTGCTCCGGCAGCCATCTCGGATAGCATCCCTTGTCGCGGCAGGCAAGCCGCCCCCCCCTTGCCAGTCGGGCATCCAGGCCTTAGGCTTGGCCGCCATGAAACGTTACGACGCACTTTCCCTTTTCTCCGGCGGCTTGGACAGCATCCTGGCCGCGCGCACCCTCATGGACCAGGGCCTTTCCGTGCTTTGTCTGCACTTCGTCAGCCCCTTTTTCGGCAAGCCCGGGCGTCTGCCCCACTGGCGCGATACCTTCGGCCTGGACATCATGGCCGTGGACGTGGGGCAGGAGTACGTGCGCATGTTCTGCGCCGGGCCGGCCCATGGCCTGGGAAAGTTCTTAAACCCCTGCATAGACTGCAAAATTTTCATGATCGAGCGGACCATGGCCCTTTTGCCCGAATACGGGGCGCGGTTTGTGGCCACAGGCGAGGTGGTGGGGCAGCGGCCCATGTCCCAGCGCCTGGACGCCCTCAACATCATCCGCCGCGACGCCGGGGCCAAAGACGTGCTGCTGCGTCCGCTTAGCGCCCTGCGACTGCCCGAGACCCCCATGGAGCAGTCCGGGTTTGTGGACCGGACCCGGCTGCACGCCATGAACGGCCGCAGCCGCAAGGAGCAGCTCCTCCTGGCCGAGCGCATGGGCCTGCCCGAGATACCCGCCCCGGCCGGGGGCTGCATGCTCACGGAGATGGAGTCCGTGCGGCGCTATTTCCCGGTCTTCGTCCACCATCCATGTCCCGCCTCCGCCGACTTCGAACTGGCCAACATCGGCCGCCAGTACTGGGCCGGGAACCTGTGGCTGACCATCGGCCGCAACCAGTCCGACAACGCCCGGATCGAGGCCGCCCTGACCGCAAGCGACCTGGTGTTCAAGGTCCGGGACCATCCCGGCCCCCTGGCCCTGGCCAGACGCCTGCCCGGCGCGGCCTGGGACGAGGCCGCCATCCGCGACGCCGCCGCCTTTGTGGCCTCGTTCTCCCCCAAGGCCCGGCAGGCCGGAGGTGAAACCGCCGTGTTCGCCGTGGGCGGGGCGGACGGGCCGCTTATGGTCGCGCCCTTGCGCGACACGCCGCTTGGCTGGCGCGAACCCGCCTGGGACGAGGCCGCCCGCGACAAAGCCGCCCTTTTCGCCGCCCGGCGCCGGAATCAGGCGAAATAACCGGCCTTGGCCGCGCCCTCTTTTCCCGGGCGGCATACATCGCCAAATATATGCGCCACGCCCAACCCGTACTGACAATCCGTTGCCAATTCGTCGCCGTTGTCCTACATCCCTGGCATGAATACACAAGACCTCAAAGGTGTATTCGGTCGGAGGTTGCGCCAACTGCGACAATCCCGCGATCTGACCCAGGCCGCCCTCTCCGAGCGCATCGGCATCTCCTTGGACTACCTGTCCAAGATTGAAAGAGGGCTGGCCTCTCCGTCGTTTTTCGTCATCGAAAAGCTCTCCAGCCATTTCCAGGTCTCCCCGGCCATGTTGTTCCTCTCCCCGCGCGATTTCGCCCCGGACCGGGCGGACCGGGTGGATGACGACATCCTGGCCTACCGGGCGCGCACCTTCATGCACTGCGTCGACCCTATACTTATTTCCAACATTGATGCGGTCATCGTTGACGTGAACACCGTCGCCGAACGGGAATTCGGCTGGCAGGCCAGGGAGCTTGTGGGCCGCCCCCTGCTGTCCCTGGCGCCGGACACGTTTTTGGCCTACATGACTGAAATCGTGTCCCTGTGCGCCAAGGGCACGGATCTGCGCAACGCCCGGGCCGCCCTGATCTCCCGGGATGGCAAGCGCATCCCGGCGTTGCTGTCCCTGACCCTTTTGCGGGACGAAAAAAACGCCCCAGCCAGACTGGTCATGGTGGCCCGGACCCTGCCCGCCGGGGAAGAGACGCCTTACGCACGACAAAACAACACCCGGGACAGCGACGCGACATGATGGTTTTTCAACGTTGCGAGCACTGCGGCTGCACCCGCCCGGGGACGACGGTTTTCGTCTGTCCGGCCTGCGACCTCCATTTCTGCGAGACCTGCGGTCTGGCCCTGTCCGTGGCCACCTTCACCTATTGCCCGCGCTGCGCCTCCATGAAGCTGCGCGACTCCGTGCTGGCCGGATGCATCAGCCCCGGAAGCGATCCGTCCTAAAAGACCGCACCGCCCGCTTGCCCCGCCCCCCGGACCACGGTACAGGCCCCGGCGGAGGCCGCCATGAAACTCACGATCCTTGCCGACAACAACACCTTAATCGACCGCTATTTCTTGGGAGAGCCCGGCCTGTCCATCTTCATCGAGGCCAACGGGCAGCGCATCCTCTTCGATGCGGGCTATTCGGACGTTTTTTTGCGCAACGCGGAAAAGCTGCGCCTCGATCTCTCGGACCTGGACCAGGTGGCCCTGTCCCACGGCCATCTGGACCACATGTGGGGCCTGGAGCCCCTCATCCGGCGCATCACCGAGGACGCCTGCGAGGGCCGCCCCGGGAAACGCCCGCTTTTTACGGCCCACCCGGACGCCCTGTCCCGGCGCAGCATGGGCCGGGTTCCGGCCATCGGCGACCACCTGTCCCCGGCCGTTTTGTCCGATATCTTCACCCTGCGGCTGACGAAAAGCCCTGTGGCCCTGACCCCGGACGTCACGTTTTTGGGCGAGATTCCCCGCCACTTCGACTTCGAGTCCGGCCCCGGCCCGGGGGACCGCCTGCGCCGTCCCGGGCACGACTTGACCGGCGAGGGACAGCCTTTCCCCCCAGGGGTTGCGGATGCGCTGGCCGACGACACGGCCTTGGCCTGCCGCTGTGCGGGGGGGCTGGTCATCGCCACCGGCTGCTCGCATGCGGGCGTGTGCAACATCGTGCGGTACGCCAGACAGGTCATGGACGAACCCCGCGTCCTGGACATCGTGGGCGGGCTGCACCTGCTTGCGGCCCCGCCCGCGCGGCTCGACGCCACGGGCCGCTACCTGGCAGAGGTTGCGCCTGCGGCCGTGCATGCCTGCCACTGCACGGATCTGGCGGCCAAGATCGCCCTGTCCCGGTACGTTCCCATTCGGGAGACGGGCTCGGGGCTTGTCCTCGATTATGCCTAAACGTCGCGACGCCCGGCGCGCAATTGCCTCCAGCGGACACTTCGTCTAGGGTGTGCCGCGCGTAGGGCCTTCGGCCTTCGCGCCAATTCCGCCATCCCCAAGGAGCCCGCCATGCGGCGTCCCCATGAACCCAGATACGGCGTAAGCCTCTTGACCGACCACGACGTTTATCTTTTCAAGGAAGGCAACCACTTCGACCTGCACGACAAGCTCGGTTCGCACCCCATGACCGTGGACGGGGAGCCGGGAACCCTTTTTTCCGTCTGGGCCCCCAACGCCTCAGCCGTGTCCGTGGTGGGCGACTTCAACGAATGGGACGCCACGGCCCACCCCCTGGCCGTGCGCCACGACTCCTCGGGGATCTGGGAGGGCTTTTTGCCTGGCCTGGGCCGGGGCGCGCTCTACAAGTACCACATCGTGTCCGGCCAGGGCGACTACCGGGGCGACAAGGGCGACCCCTTCGCCCGGTTCTGGGAGACCTCCCCAAAAACCGCCTCCATCGTCTGGGATCTGGACTACGGCTGGGGCGACGGGGAGTGGATGGCCGGGCGGGGCGCCAAAAACGCCTTGGACGCGCCCATGTCCATCTACGAGGTGCACCTGGGGTCGTTCGCCCGGGAGATGGACGACCGCTACCGTTCCCTGTCCTACCTGGAGCTGGCCGACCGGCTCACGGAGCATGTTTTGGCCTGCGGCTTCACCCATGTGGAGTTTTTGCCGGTCATGGAGCACCCCTTTTTCGGCTCCTGGGGCTACCAGACCCTGGGCTATTTCGCCCCCAGCAGCCGCTTCGGCACGCCGCAAGAGTTCATGGCCCTGATCGACCGCCTGCACCAGGCGGGCATCGGGGTCATCCTGGACTGGGTGCCCTCCCACTTCCCCACCGACGGCCACGGCCTGTCCTATTTCGACGGCACCCATCTCTTCGAGCACGCCGACCCCCGGCGCGGCTACCATCCCGACTGGAACTGCTACATCTTCAACACCGGCCGCTACGAGGTGCGGGCCTTCCTCATCTCCAGCGCCATGTTCTGGCTGGAAAAGTACCACATCGACGGCCTGCGCGTGGACGCCGTGGCCTCCATGCTCTACCTGGACTATTCCCGAAAGGACGGGGAATGGATCCCCAATATCTACGGCGGCCGGGAAAACCTGGACAACATCACCTTTTTCCAAAAGCTCAACGAGGCCGCCTACACCCGCTTCCCGGACATCCAGACCATGGCCGAGGAGTCCACGGCCTGGCCCATGGTCTCGCGGCCGCCCTACATCGGGGGCCTGGGATTCGGCATGAAGTGGAACATGGGCTGGATGCACGACACCCTGCGCTATTTCTCCCGCGACCCCATCCACCGCAAATTCCACCATGGCGAACTGACGTTCGGCATCTGGTACGCCTTTACCGAGAACTTCATCCTGCCGCTTTCCCATGACGAGGTGGTCTACGGAAAGGGCTCGCTTCTGGGCAAGATGCCCGGCGACGACTGGCAGAAATTCGCCAACCTGCGCCTGCTCTACGGCCTGATGTACGCCCACCCCGGCAAAAAGCTCCTGTTCATGGGCGGCGAGATCGCCCAGTGGAGCGAGTGGAACCACGACGCCGAGATCGACTGGCGGCTTATGGGATACCGCCACCACCGGGGGGTCATGTCCTGGCTTCGGGACTTAAACGACCTCTACCGCCGCGAAAAGGCTCTGCACGAGCGGGACTTCGACCCGTCAGGCTTCGAGTGGGTGGATTTCAGCGACGCCGAGGCCAGCGTGGTGGCCTTTTTGCGCAAGGGCAAAGACCCGAAGGACATGGTGCTTGCGATCTTCAACTTCACCCCCGTGGTCCGGCCGCACTACCGGGTGGGCGTGCCTGTGGGCGGGGTATGGACCGAGCTTGTCAACAGCGACGCCGACATCTACGGCGGTTCCGGCCTGGGCAACGCCGGGGCCGTGGCCGCCCGGGAAGAGCCGGGCCATGGCCGCCGCTACAGCCTGGAGCTGATGCTGCCGCCGCTTTCGGGCATTTTGCTCGCGCCGCAGAACTGGGGCTGAAAAGCCTATTTTTTTCACCAACATACACACAGGAGGCCGTCATGCCCCAGGGCGTTCCCGCGCAGTTTGAAAACGTCACCGCCGTGTGCAAGGCCAACATCTATTTTGACGGCAAAGTCGTCAGCCATACCCTGCTGGACGCGGCCGGGAAAAAAATCACCCTGGGCCTCATCTTCCCCGGCAGCTATGTCTTCAATACCGGCGCCCCCGAGCGCATGGACGTCACGGCCGGGGCCTGCCGGGTGAAGCTGGCCGGACAGGAGGCGTTCACCGCGTATACGGCCGGGACCACCTTTTTCGTTCCAGGCGATTCGTCGTTTGAGATCGTGGTGGACGAGGGCGTCGCCGAGTACGTCTGCTCCTTCGGCTAGGGGACGCGGCGCACGGCGCCGGGGGAAACGCCTGCGGCGGCCGAAGGGCTGGCGCCCCTTTTTTAGCTTGGACTTTTCGCGTGTCGGCCGTAGCCTGTCCCCACACGCGGACGAGCCTTCCCCTCGCCCGGCGTAAGGACGTGCATGCCGCACCTTGTCTGCCCGTACATACCGCCCGCCTGGTTCCGGCCGGTCCCGCCATGGACCGCGCCGCGCGACCGGCCCCCCTGTGCAGTGTCCGTCAGCGCCCCGCCTGGTGTTGTCGCGGGGCGTCATGGCCCCTGAACACTGGCTCGACGAACTGCCGCAAACGCGCGCCCGGGCCGCCGACGACGACCTGTCGATTCTGTGCGCCGACCCCTATCCCTTCCTGGGCGATGCGGCCGTGCGCCGTCAGATCACCCGCCTAAGCGGCCACCTGGCGGGGCTTGCCGACGCCATGCGCCGCCGGGTCATCGCCTATTCCCTCTACGTCCGCCAGCTCGACGTGATCCAGGCCGCCGCCACCCGGGATTTTTGTCGCGACGACTGCATGCGCCCCCCTGTGGGCTGCTGCAACGCCGACCATTTCCAAATCCTGTCCCTGGCCGACGTCATGGTCGCCCGGCCCAGCCAGACGGCCATGGAGCTGGCCCACGTCATAGCCGCCCTGCAACGCCAGGAGACCGACTTTGAATTGGATTCCGGCCGCAGCCTCACCTCCGGCCACTGCGGCTGTCTGGCCAGCGACGGCTGCACCCTGCGCCTTTTCAAATCTCCCCGCTGCGTCCACTACCTGTGCGCCGAACTTGGCGGCAGCCTGACCGAACGCTTCGGCCCGGCTGCGGCCTCGTTTCTAGCGGCCATGGCCCAGGTGGCCGTCCAGACCATCACCACCACGGCGGATTTCACCGATCCGGCCATCCTGGACGCGGCCGGGACGCTTTTCGCCGAAGCGCCCCCCGCCCGGGCGTAAGCGCCAAACGTGTCGTTGCTGTCGCCGCGCGGGTGTTTTTTTTCTCCCCCCCGCACGTCTTCGTGCCTGCCGTCGGCAGGCCGCAGATAAAATCCCACATTGGTTTCACCGTGTTGGCCCGCAACGGCAAACCCGTCATCCCGTCGCCCGGAACCGATCCTGCGGCCTTTTGTTTCTCGACAGCGATATCGGTTTGTGATGTATTCTGCACATTGGTGGAACTCCCCTCCCCGGCAAAGACGGAACCCCCTTTTGATCGGCACGGCATGCCGTCGACATGAAAAAGGGAAACATGGTCGAGCCCATGAACACGCCCCTCCGCGTCTCACCCCCTCGACTACTTGCGGCCCTGGCCATTCCCTTCGCCGCCCTGGCCCTGCAATGGCTTTTCTGGGACGCAATTAAGCCCTATGTCTGGTTTCTGTTTTTCCCGGCGGTCTTTTTCAGCTCCTGGGTCGGCGGGCTGGTCGGCGGCCTGGCCTCGACGGTCCTTTCTGCCGCCATGGCGGCCGTCTTTTTCATGAAGCTTTTGTCCCCCCACATCCTCGACAACCCTGGAAGCCTTCTGTCCATCGGGGTGTTTGTGTTCATGGGGGTTCTCTTCAGCCTGTCCCACGCCCGGCTGCGCACGGCCAACCAGCGGGCCGCCGAGGCCCTGGAGTCCGCCCGGCAGGCCAACGAGAAGCTTTTGGCGGCCAACGCCGACATCACCCGGCTCTACGAAAAAAACCGCGAACTCGACGACCTCAAAACCCGGTTTTTCGCCACCGTCAGCCATGAACTGCGCCCGACGCCCCCCCTGACCGCGCCAGCCGCCACATCCCCCGCAGGCACGCCCTGCGCCCTGGATGCCGACATCTCCCCGCAGGCCGTGGAGGAACTCTCGGCCCGGGTGCAGGAGATCGTCACCCAGCGCAGCCGCCTGGACGCCGAGAAAAGGGAAACCCAGGCCCGCTTCGAGGCCACCTTCGAGCAGGCCGCCGTGGGGCTGGCCCATGTGGCCCCGGACGGCCGCTGGCTGCGGGTGAACCGCAAGCTGTGCGACATCCTGGGCTACGGCCTGGACGAACTGCGCCGCAAAACCTTCCAGGACGTCACCCATCCCGACGATCTGGAGGCCGACGTGGCCTACGTGGCCCGGCTGCTGTCTGGAGAAATTCCGTCCTACGCCATGGAGAAGAGGTATGTCCGGGCCGACGGCGGCACGGTGTGGGCGCAGCTCACGGTCTCCCTGGTACGCGATGACGCCGGTCGGCCGGACTATTTCATCTCCGTGGTGGAGGACATCGACCGCCGCAAGAACGCCGAGGCGGCCCTGCGGGAAACCCGGGAACGCTTCACGGTGCTGGTGGAAAACGCCCCGGAGGCCATCTGCATCCTGGAGGACGGCCAGGTGATCTACGCCAACGCGGCCAGCCAGAGGCTTTTTGGCCTGCCCCGGGAACATATCCGGGCGGCCCCCTCCATCCTGGAGTCGGTCACGCCCGAACACCGGGACAGGTTCCAGGCCTGGCTCGCCCTGCGGGAGGCCGCTCCGGCGGATTTTTCCGTCAGCGAGTCCAACCCGGCCGAGGAATTCCGCTTCTTCCAGAAAGGAGGGGGCAGCATAGACATTGAGGCCACGGCCGTCCCCCTGTTCTTCAACGGACGGCGGGACGTCCTGGTGTTCGCCCGGGACATCGGCGAGCGCAAGCGGGCCTACGCCGAAATTCAAAGCCTGGCCCGGTTCCCCGGCGAAAACCCCAATCCGGTGCTGCGGGTGGCCCCGGATATGACCGTTATGCACGCCAACAAGGCCAGCGCCGACTTCCTCGACCATTTCCAAAGCGGCCTGGGGCAGCCCTTTCCCACGCCGCACCATGAGGCCGTGGGTGCGGCCTTCGCCACGGACAGGCCGGTCGTCTTCGAGACGATGGTGGGAAAACGGACATTCGCCATGACCATCCACCCCATCCTGAAAAGCGGTTACGTCAACATCTATGGCATGGACGTCACCGCCCGGAAAAAGGCCGAGGCCCAACTGGTGGCCGCCAAGGAGGCGGCCGAGGCCGCAAACCGGGCCAAGAGCGAATTTTTGGCCACCATGAGCCACGAGATCAGAACCCCCCTAAACGGCGTGCTGGGCATGCTCCAACTGGCCCAGACCACCGCCCTGGACGAGGAGCAGGCCCAATACGTGGCCACGGCCCTGCGCGCCGGGCGGGGACTTTTGCGCATCCTGGCCGACATCCTGGACATCTCCCAGATCGAATCGGGACGAATGTCCCTGTCGGCCATGGAATTCGAGGTTCAGGAGGCGCTCCAGCCGATCATCAGCGCCTTTGCCCATGAGGCGGAGAAAAAAGGGGTGGAGCTTTCCTGCGTCGTGGAGCCGTCCACACCCGATTATTTCTGCGGCGATCCCGGCAGGATACGCCAGGTGCTCTACAATCTGGTGGGCAACGCCCTGAAATACGCCGACGCGGGGAGCGTGCGCCTACGGGTTTTCCCCCTCCCCGAAATCCCCGGCCGGACGGGAAACCATCTGTGCTTCGACATCTCGGACACGGGGGTGGGCATCCCTGGCGACAAACAGGCCCGGGTCTTTGAGGCCTTCACCCAGGCCGACGGCTCCTATACCCGCAAATACGGCGGGGCGGGCCTGGGCCTTTCCATCGTCAAACGGCTGGTGGACCTCATGGGCGGCACGGTGTTTTTATGCAGCCAGGAGGGCGTCGGCACCCGGATCCGGGTCACCATTCCCGATCAGGGGCAGGCCGAATGCCCCAGGCAGGCGCCCCTCTCCCTGGGGACCGTGGGCCGGGGGGCGGGACACGGATGGCGGATCCTGGTGGTGGAGGACGACCCCGTCAGCCAGTTCGCCGCACGCCGCTTCCTGACCAAGCTCGGCTACCAGCCGGAATGCGCCGACAACGGCCAACAGGCCCTGGAGACCCTGCGCGCCGGACACTTCGACCTGATCCTCATGGACATCCAGATGCCGGTCATGGGGGGCCTGCGCGCCGCAGCCATCATCCGCACCGACGCCACGTTTCGCGACTACGCGGGCATCCCCATCATCGCCATGACCGCCCATGCCATGCTCGGCGACCGGGAGCAGTTCCTTCAGGCGGGCCTAAGCGGCTACGTCTCCAAGCCCGTGGAGCTGTCCGAACTCAAGCAGGCCATTGAACGGGCCATGGACGCCGCCCCCACCACCATGCCGCAGTAGACCGGAGGCCACGCCCCCCGCCTTGCGCGCCGCCAGGATTGATTCCCCCCGGGGCTTGGCGTATCCGTGTCCCCACCCGGGCCGGTTTCGCGCCAGCCCGGGAAAATCCACCGCAAAGGCCTTTTTCGTGACGCACAAGGCAAACCATCCCATCGGCATCTTCGATTCCGGCGTGGGCGGCCTGACCGTGACCCGGGCGGTCATGGAGCGCCTGCCGGACGAACGCATCGTCTACTTCGGGGACACGGCCCGGGTGCCCTACGGCGTCAAATCGCCCGAGACCGTACGCCGCTATGCGGCCGAGATCGTGCGTTTTCTGCTCGAAAAAGACGTCAAGCTGCTTATCGTTGCCTGCAACACCATGGCCGCCGTGGCCCTGCCGACCATCACCAGCCTGTCGCCTGCGCCGGTGCTTGAGGTCATCGACGCCGGGGCCAGAAGCGCCCTGGCCGCCACCACGACCGGCCGCATCGGCATCATCGCCACGCCCTCGACCATCAGCAGCGGGGCCTACACGGCGGCCATCGCGCGCCTGGGCGGCGATCCCGCGTCCACGGCGTCCCGGGCCTGTCCGCTCTTCGTGCCCCTGGCCGAGGAAGGGTTCCTCAGCCACCCGGCCACCCGGCTCATCGCAAAGGAATATCTGGCCCCGGTTCTGGCCGAAAACCCGGACACCCTGATTTTGGGCTGCACCCACTATCCGCTTTTGCGGCCCCTTTTGCAGGAGGTGGCCGGGCCGGGCGTGACCCTGGTGGATTCGGCCTCGGCCGTGGCCGCCGACGCCTGGCGGGTATTGTCCGACAGTGGCCTTTTGGCCGCGCCCGGGGCGTCGCCGCACCATGATTTCTACGTCACCGACGCCCCGCAGCGCCTGCGCAGCATCGGCGAGCTGTTTTTGGGCCGCCCCCTGCCGGACGTGCACCTGACATCTCTGGGCTGCTGACCGCCAGATCCCGGGTCGGTCCCCGGGCCTTTTTCCCCGTCGTCCAAAAGACATCCTCCGTGCGCCGAGCGGTCACACGGGCGTGGTTCAGTGCCGCCAAACCACCCCGTTCCCGGAGGAGACGCCCATGGAAAGACACTTCGACCGCCGCCAGTTTTTAGAGCTTGGCGCGGCGTTTGGCGCGGTGCTGGCCGCCCAGGCCGTGTTCCCGGCCCTGGCCAAGGCCGCCCCGTCCCAGAAAACCCTGGCCGACTGTCAGGCCATGACCCCGGTGCAGATGGCCGACGCCTCGCCGCATGTCGCAGCCTCGTGGAAGTACCTGCGCGAGGTGGCCGCGACCATCCGCGACCCGCAACTGAGGGCCTCCGTCCAGGCCATTCTGGACAACCCCGCCCCCACCCTGGCCGCCCGCCTGGCCGACCCCAAGGTCCGGGCCGCCGTGTGCGAGGAGCTTTCGGCCAAGGGCTACGTCAAGGACGCCACGCCCGAAACCCTGCTGCCGCCGCTTGCCGCCGGGCCGGAGACGGCCTCCCAGCCCTTCCGCAGCGCCCCGGGCAGCGGCTATCAGAGCCATCATTCCTATCCCGGCGGACTGGCCACCCACACCGCCTGCAACATGAAGCTTTCGCTGGCCATCTTCGACGCCTACCGCGACGTCTACGGCTTCGACCTGGATCGCGACGCCGTGGTGGCCTCGCAGATGCTCCACGACCTGCACAAGCCCTGGGTGTTCGCCTGGGGGGAGTCGGGCGAGTCGCGCCCGGAAAAGTCCCTGGCCGGAACCGGCGAGCACCATCCCTTAAGCGTGGCCGAATCCATCGTGCGCGGCCTGCCTGCGCCCATGGTGACGGCCCAGGCCTGCGCCCACAACCATCCCGGGTCGCAAAAGGACGAGGCCGAGGTGGTGGGCTGGATCAAGGCCGCCGCCATCCTGACCGGGGCGGACCCGGTGGCCAAGGGCCTTTTGGCCCCGGGCGGCGAGACGCTGCCCGAGCCCCGTCGCATGGAGGGCTTCGTGTGCCACCTGGGCGACCACGACTGGGTGTTGTCCGTGCCGGCCGCGAAGTGGTGCATTCCGGTGCTGTCGGAGATCGCCCGGGAGCGCTACGGCATGTCCGAGGCGGACCTTACGTCCAAGCCGTTTAACAGCTTGCGCAACTACGTCTGCTCCCAGGTCACCTTCATGCGCCTGTACCAGGCCTATTCCACCACAGGAAAAGCCGGGGTGGCGGCCCTGGTCGAGGGGCTTGTCAAACCGGTCTAGATTCGCCGTCTCGCCGCAAAAAAGGCCGGGGTGACAAGACCCCGGCCTTTTTTTATACCTGTGCCCGGCCTTTCGGCCCGAAATCCCACATCCCGCGAGCAGACATGGACATCAGGACCGGAGACCGCATTTCCTCGAGGCGCCACAAGGGCGAACTGGTGGTCGCCGTGTCCGGGCGACGCATCCTGGTGTGCCGCAAGGTGAAAAAAGACGGCGCGCCGGGCGACCAGGAGGTGCTGGTGCACCGCGACGACGTGGCGACGGTCCGGCTCAGATTGCCGATCTCCTAGGCCGCGTCGTCCGCCAGGGCCAACGCGACAGCCAGCTCCGCCTGAAGCGCCGCCGTATCGAAGAGCGGCAGCGCCGACTCGGCTGGCGGCAGCAGCATGGCGATCTCGGTGCAGCCCAGAATCACTCCTTCCGCCCCGCGCCCGGCCAGTTCATCCACAACCCGCTCATACTGCCGCCGCGAGGCCTCGCTGACCCGCCCCTGGCACAGCTCGTCGAAAATCACCCGGTGCACCATGGCCCGGTCCGCCTCCCCGGGCACGAGCACCTCGATGCCGTGCCTGCGGGCCAGCCAGCCTGCATAAAAATCCATCTCCATGGTCGGCCGCGTGCCCAAAAGCCCCACCCGCGAAAGCCCCGCCGCCGCCACGCCCCGGGCCGCCGCATCCGCGATGTGCGCCACCGGGATGGATACGGCCGCCGCCACGTCGTCGTAGACGTTGTGCACGGTGTTGCTGCACAGCATGAGAAAATCCGCCCCCGCCCCTGCGATGCGCGCCGCCGCCGGGCACAGAAGGTCGCGCACGCCCGGCCAGTCGCCGGCCGCAAGGCAGGCGTCCAGATCGGCGAAATCCACGCTCTCCATGAGGATGCGCGGCGAATGCTGTCCGCCGAGCCTGGCGCGCACCCCGGCGTGGATGTCGCGCAGGCAGTTAATGGTCGATTCGAAGCTCATGCCGCCCAGAAGTCCGATGGTCTTCATGCCGCACTCCCTTTATGTTGCGCGCCCGGCGACGCGTGTGGCGTTTTCGCCCCCATTGTCCGGCACAGGCCGCCGCCCGGTCAAGGGCCGTCTTCCCGGGCCGCCGCCGCCTGCCCGGGTCTATGCTCCGGATCGATTTGGAGGTATGGGAAAGAACCCCCGGGCGCTTTCCCAATCCGCCCGGCGCAAGGAGCCCTCCATGCGCCTCTCGTCTACGCCGTCCCGCTTGGCGGGGCGTTTTTCGTGCGTCCTGGCCGCCGCCCTGTTCGTCCTGGCCCTTGTCCTGGCCGCCGCCCCGGCCGCGCGTTCCGGCCAGCCAGACGCCCAGCCCGGCCCGTCCGATTTCGCCCTGACCATCCTGCACACCAACGACGTGCACGCCCATATTTCCGAATTCGACGCCGCAGGCCAGCACTGCGCCCCGGAAAAAAAGGCCCAGGGCAAATGTCTGGGCGGCGCGGCCCGGCTGGCCACGGCCGTGAAAAAGGCCCGGGAGGGCGGCGGGGCCACGCTTTTTCTGGACGCGGGCGACTGGTTCCAGGGCGACCTCACCTATGCCCGGTTCAAGGACGAGGCCCTGCGCGACGTGACCGCGCGCCTGGGCTATCAGGCCATGGCCCCGGGCAACCATGAATTCGACGACGGCCCGGCCGTGCTGGCCCGTTTCCTGTCCGGCGTCACCTTCCCCATGGTGGCCTGCAACCTGGACGCTGCGGCCGAACCGGCCCTGGCCGGGAAGATCGCGCCCTATGTGGTGCTGGACGTGGGCGGCCGTCTGGTCGGGGTGGTGGGGGTGGCCAACGAGGATACGCCCAGCCTGTCGAGCCCGGGGGCCAACGTGCGGTTTTCGCCTGCCGAGGCGCCGCTTCGCGCCGCCGTGGCCGAGCTTGCCGCCCGGGGCGTGAACATCGTGGCGGCCGTAAGCCATGCCGGATTCGAACGCGACAAGGCCCTGGCGGCCACGGTGGCGGGCCTGGACGTCATCGTGGGCGGCCACAGCCATGCGCTTTTGGCCAACGGCGCGCCCGACGCCGTGGGGCCGTACCCTGTGCGCATCTCAGGCCCGGGCGGCGACACGGCCTGCGTGGTCACGGCGGGCTATTGGGGCAAATACCTGGGACGGCTCGACCTGCGCTTCGACGCCGCCGGGCGGGTGCTGGAGGCCGTGGGCGACGTGCAGCCCATGGACGCGTCCGTGGCCCAGGATGCGGACATGGCGGCGCTGGTGGCGACGTATGAAGAGCGGCTGGCCCCGTTTCTGGCCACGGTGGTGGGCGAGCTTGCCGTGGAGATGCCCATGAGCAAGGCCGAATGCCGGGGCGGCGAGTGCCTGCTTGGCGACATGGCGGCCGAGGCCATGCTTGCCGCCGCCGCACGCTACGAGGCCCAGGCGGCGATACTAAACGGCGGCTCCATCCGGGCCGGGCTGCCCGCCGGAAAGGCGTCGCTTGCGGACGTGATCACGGCCTTTCCCTTCGGCAACACGCTGGTGGCCTGCGACCTTCAGGGGGTGGACCTGCTGTCGGCGCTGGAGCACGGGGTGAGCACGGCGCACGACCCAAACGGCTCAGGCACGGGGCGCTTCCCGCAGGTGGCCGGGATACGCTACGTGTTCGATCCATCCCGCGAGGCCGGATCGCGGCTCATTTCGGCGCAGGTTCGCGGCCCGGACGGGAAGTTTGCGGCGGTGGACCCGGCCGCGACCTACCGGGTGGCGATAAGCGATTATCTGGCGCGCGGCGGCGACGGCTACACCATGCTCAAGGACCGGGCCAAAAACGTGGCGCTGGACGGCCGGACCATGGACGAGATGGTGACGGCGCATCTTGCGGCGCATTCGCCGCTGAAGATGGAGATGGATGGGCGGATTGAGAGGAAGGAGACGGGGAAGTAACCGGGGGAAACATTGGGCGCGGCAGCCGACGGGTCTGTCTATTTCAACCCTCGCCCCAAGCCGCTACGCCCTCTGACGCACGCCAGTTCTTTTAAATAATGCGCATTTTTTCCGCACTTCGGATGAGGCCTTCCCGAAAATCCGGGTGCGCAAGGCCGATGATGGCCATGGCCCGTTCGTCCTCGGACCTGTTCTTCAAATTTATCAGCCCGTACTCCGTGCACAGGTACTGTACATCCATTCGCGGGGTGGAGACGGCTGCATTCTTATCCAGATACGGAACGACCCTGGACACCTTTCCGTTCATCGCGGTGGAATAAAACGTCAATATCGATTTGCCGTTTTTCGCCGCATACGCCCCGCGCACGAAATCCAACTGCCCCCCTGTGCCGCTGAACATATGCCCCGAAAGGTATTCCGCGTTGCACTGTCCCGTCAGATCCACCTGGATGATGGAGTTGACGGACACCATGTTGTCATTTTGGGCAATGATTTTCGGGTCCATGACGTAATCCGAAGGGAAGCTGGCCAGACTCGGGTTGTCGTCCATGAACGCGAACGTGTCATCCGTGCCGTAGGCCACGGAAAATACATGCTTTCTCGGATGCAGCGTCTTTGTCCTCCCGGTGATGACCCCCTTGACGATCAGCTCTTTCATGCCCGGGCCGAAAAGTTCCGTATGGACGCCAAGATCTTTGTGATTCGCCAAAAACGGGCAGATGGCGTTGGGCAGGGTTCCGATGCCGAGCTGCAAGACCGCGTTATCGGATACGATCTCGGAAATGAGCCGCCCGATGACGGCATCCTCTTCTCGTGCCCGGGGCACGGACTGCTGCATGAGCGGAACATGATTCTCCACCACGGCGTCCACCTCGGAGATATGAATCATGGAGCTGCCGAACACGCGAGGCATGTTCTTGTTGACCTCGATGATGAGCGTTTTGGCAAGGGAGGCCGCCGTCGAGGTCAGATCGTTGGCCGTCCCGAAACTGAAAAAACCGGCTTTGTCCATGGGGGAAACCGTGGTGACGCAGACGTCGACCGTCATGTTTTCGCGCAAAAACTTCGGAACCTGATGCAGATAGGACGGGATAAACTGCACAATCCCCACAGCGGCAAGCTTGCGCGCGGAGGGGCCGAGGAACCAAGATCGCGCGAAGATGCGGCCCTGGATGTCCAGCGCCAGGTAGGACTCGGCGGCATGCTGCTGCGGATTAAAAGAATAGATGAACACCTTCGACAAATCCTCGGCCCGGGCTCTTTCCGCAATGGCATGCAAGAGCGCCGGCGGTTCGGCGAAGGTCACCCCGTGAACGATGCTATCTCCATCGTGGATGAGCTCCACGGCCTTTTCTGGAGATGTAAGCTTGCGGCGATATTCATTTCGATATGAATGCATCGAGATGACCTCCCTCTAAATAAACATGCTCAATGTTTAACAATCACAATTGAACACGAAATTACTATGGGCTTATGAGAGACTCTACCACCTGACAGGTGCATGCATGAAAAAATACATGCGGTCAAGGAATCCGACATGCCGTTGCCGAGGAATACCGACTCATATCGCTTAAAGCATAATAGCGGGATTTATATGTCAAGCAGTGCGCGAACGATGCCCGCAGACGTTTCTACGTAGTACTCTTTTAGAGCAACACAAAACAACAACCAGACGCAGCAGCCTTTCGATTCCCTTGGTCACAAAAAAACAAAGGGGGCCGCCCAGTTCGGGCGCCCCCTTGAGATCATGAACCGTCGAATCCCCAACATCGTGAAGACGCGTCAAGCCTCCCCCCCTCACTCCCCCTTGGGCAGCCGTTCGTAGAACATGGCGTTGGTTAAGACCTTGCGCACGTAGTCCCGCGTCTCCTCGTAGGGAATGAACTCCACGAAAAGCTCCGGTTCGAGCTGCCCCAGCCCCTGCATCCACACCGCAAGCTTGCCCGCCCCGGCGTTGTAGCTGCAAAGCGTATGCGCCGGATGCCCGTACTGGGCGTGACGCATGGCGTAATACTCCACCCCCAGCCGGATGTTCACCGCCGGGTCCGTGAGCATCTTGGCCGAATAGGGCTTCACCCCGGCCCGCGCCGCCATGCTCGCCGCCGTCTGCGGCATAAGCTGCATAAGCCCCACCGCGCCCGCGCCCGACACGGCCGTGGGATTGAAAAAACTCTCCTGCCGGATAAGCCCCAAAATCAGGTTCTCGGACACGTCCGACCCGGCCAGCGCCGCCCGGATGGCCGCCACATGGCGCCGGGGATAGAGCGCCGCCGCAAGCTCGCCGAACCGGGCCGGGTCGCCGCGCGTAAGACAGTCCCCGAAGCTGCGCTTGGCCGTGGCCGTGGCCGGTCCCAGCCTGAAAAGCCGCGTGGCCAGCCGGATATGCTCCAGGGCCAGGGCCGCATCCCGGGGGGCCGCAGCCGACTGCTGCGCCAGATCCAGCTCGGCCAGCTCCGAGAGTCCCGCCCCATCCAGAAGCTTGGCCCGTTCGAACATGGCCCGCTGGACAGGCGACCGGGCGCCGGGGTCAGGGGCGGCCCTTCCCATGTCCCCTGGACACAGCGGGGCTGCGGTCGGCGGGGTGCTCAAGGTCCCCGGCGGAAAATAAAACGGCTGTATGGCGGCCGGGTTTATACGCTGCGGATTGGCCAGGGCCTGGAGCTGCGCCGCGCTTTGCAGCCCGTAATACGTGTTGGCGCACAGGGTCATGTTGCCCAGGTGGCAGGCGGCGGCGCCCGTGTCGTCGCCGACCGCGCCCAGGGTGCGGCCCAGCCAGTAGCGCGCCCCGGGGGCCCAGTCCGACTGCGGATAGTCGCGTAGATAGTCGGAAAGCCGCCGCGTGGCGGCCTCCATGCGGCCCAGGGCGAAACACAGGACCCCGGACAGCCCCCGGGCCTGCTCGGCCAGTTCGCCGCCTTTGCCAAGCCCGGCCAGCAGGTCGGCCGTCTCCAGGGCCTCGGCCAGCCGCCCCTGCTCGGTCAAAAGCAGCATCAGATGCCTGGCCGACATCTCGCGCACCCGCGTCTCAAGCCTGGCGTCGTCCACCACCCCGCGCAAGATCGACTCCATGCGCGCAGCACTTTCCGGATCGGTCTTGCGCCACAGACAGCGCGCCTCGTGATAGGCCGCCCACGGCGCGATGGGCGAGGAGGCGAAGCGCTCACGTACGGACGTAAACCGGGAAAGGGCCTCGTCCGTGCGGCGCCTGGCGAACTCGATCTTGCCGCGCAGATAGTCCAGGCGGGCGACGTCCTTTTCGCCGGGAGCGGCCGCAAGCCGGTCCAATATGGCGGCGGCGGCCGTGGGCTTAAGGGCGTCGATGGACCGCTCGGCCTGGGCCAGGGCCACATGGGGGGCGTCGGGATTCCAGTCGATGCTGCCCGCCGCAAAAAGCTCCCGGGCCAGGGCGGCGGCGTCTTTGGCCTCGTCGGTCCAGGGCCGGGTCAGGCACAGGCGCTGCACCGTGTCCCGGGCGGCGGCGAAATCCCCCATGGCGGCGGCCGTGGCCGCGACGCGCAGTTGCACCGTCGGCGTCAGGCTGTTCTCGCCGCCGGCCGCGATCCACCGCTCGTACCGGGGCCGGGCGGCGGCGGCGTTTCCGGACGCCTCCAGGGCGTAACCGGCCAGAAGCGCCGCGTCCCGGGCCAAAAATCCGGCCAGGGGATGCTCCGCGACCTGCTGCAGGACCGGTGCGGCCTCGCCGTGGCGTCCGGCGCGCAGATGCGCCACGCCCTGGGCAAAGGCGGGCAGCGGCGCAAAGGCCTCGCCGCGCAGCGTCCCGGCCTGCAGGGCGCGCTGAAATTCCGGTCCCATGACCAGGGTGGCCGGACGCGGCAGGGCCAGGGCCGCCGGGTCGCGCGACAAGGCCCAGGAGCCGACTGACGGCCCAGTCGCGGCTGGCGCGGCGGGCGTGGGAGCAGGGGCGACGGACGCTGCCGGGGGAGCGGCCGGGGGAGCGGCCGGAGATGCGGACGGGGTTGCCATTCCCTCCGGAAAGTCCTGGACGGCAGGGGCGTCTGAGACGCCCGGATCGGCGGATTCCGGCATTGCGCCGGGCTGCTCGGGGGCAAGGGCCGGGGCCGGGACGGCCGCCTGCACCACCTGTTGGGCGGCCATAGCCGGGTGGGTCATAAGCAGGCAGTAGAGGCAGACCACCCCCGCCAGACAGGCAATGCGGCGACAGGCCAAAAAGTGGCGTGGCATGCTGGCTCCTCCCCGGGGCGCGGCCCCTTTATGCGTCACGTTTATCCCCGAAACGCGCGGATTGAAAGCGTCTGCGCCGGAATCACCCCTGGCCCGTAGCGACAGGGGCCGGGGACATGAACGTCCTCTGCCGGGCGCGATGTGGCATGCCGCAAACATCCAGTTAATCACTTTGAAACACGCATGTTCTGAATCAAGCCCGCAACCTATAGAAAAATCTGATGTCTCAGCGGGTTTTCACCCGCTTTATTACATGATTCGAACAGCCGTCTCAATCCGGAAAAGACATGGCGATCATTTCACAACACCCTGTTTTCGCCTGAAAATCCTGATGAAAGTCGGGTAGGCGCGGCATGGCGGGGATGCCGCAGCCGGAGTGCGGTCGTCGGATGATCATGGGGTCGTCGGGCAACTGGCGACGGGTCGTTCCCCAAACACGCCCGGGGCTTGCCCGCCATGCCGCCAGGCAGGCATGACTGCGGCCGCATGTCACGTTTTTTGTCGCCGGTCTGCCGCCGTGACCATGCCCCGGTCATCGCTTCGCCGCAAAACGCCCGCCGCCTCGCGCTTCTGAGCTTGCGACCCAAGCGTTACGGCTGACGCGCGGCGCATGCAACCGCCTTATTGGATACAGAAAAGCTTCCCATCAGAACCCCCTTGTGAAAAAAGAAACTTGGGAAAAAACTTGACACAAAACGCCCCCGATGGAAAACCACGGAGAATCCGGGGAGTCATCAGGTTCCCGAATAGATGGATGTTTTTTTACGGTCGCGCATTCGGGCATGAATCCTCATTCCGCCGGGAGGCCGGGTTGTCCTTCACCACTGACGACACGAGCGCCGCAACGCCCCGATTCGCCGGGCGCGCGGCCGGATGCAAACCCCACGGCAGCATCCGCGACGCCGCCCCTTCTTCCCGGCGCCTGGCAGTCTTTCTCCTCCATTCCTTCTCGGCCCGTACCCCGCGCCGTCCCGCACAGGGAGCGGCGAAACCCATGGCACAAGGCGTCAGGTCATGAACATGGAACTTCTCGCACGGCTGGCCTTCGGTTTTTACGCGGCGGTCATCCTGGCCGGGGGGGCATTGGCGGTCAGCTCCCCAAGCCTCATCCGGGCCATGGTCGGCCTGATCACAGCCCTTTTCGGCGTGGCAGGCATGTATCTGCTCATGGACGCCGCCCTGGTGGCGCTGATGCAGATACTCATCTACGTAGGCGCGGTGAGCGTGCTCATCTTTTTCGCCATCATGCTGGCCCAGGCCTCCCCTGACGGCGACGAGTCCGGCCGGGCCGGGCTGTGGGAATACGCCCGCTCCGCCCTGGTCTTCGTGATCCCGGTGGGTATTTTGGGCATTACGGCCACGGTCTTCCCCGTGGACAGCATGCCCCTGCCCAAAAACATCACCCCCGAGGCCCTGGGGCAGGGACTCCTTGGCCCCTACACCCTGGCCTTTGAACTCATTTCCGTGGTCCTTTTGGCGGCCATGGCCGGAGCCGTGCTCGTGGCCTTCGAGCGGAGGAAGCCCAGATGAGTCCCCTTGCCTGGTATCAACTCGTGGCCGCCATGCTGCTCGGCATCGGCCTGTACGGCGTGGTCTCGCGCAAGACCCTGATCGGCTTGCTCATCGGCGTGGAGCTCATGCTTAACGGCGCGGGGCTGTCCATGGTCGCCGCCGCCCAGCTCACGCCCATGGACGGGGTGCTCGGGCAGCTCGGCACGCTTTTCGTCATGGGGCTGGCCGCCGCCGAGGCCACCCTGGTTCTGGCCATTGTCCTTGTTGTCGCCCGCCGCATGGGCGACGCCCGCTGCGACACCGTTTCCGAACTCAAGGGATAAGACATGACAGCCCGACCGGAATTCACGGAAAGCGCCTTGCTCCTTTTGCCCCTGTGCATCACGTTTCTTGCGCCGTTTGGCATCTGGCTGGCGCGCAAAAACGAGAACCTGCGCGAGGGCGTGTCCTTTGTCGCAGGCGGCCTCACCTTTTTGTCCGTGCTCCTGCTCATCCCCGACGCCCTAAACGGGGTGATCCGCACCTACACCGTCACCGAGCTTTTGCCCGGCATCTCGCTACGGTTTTGCGCCGACGGTCTGGCGCTGATTTTCGCCATCGTGTCCTCGTTTTTGTGGATCTTCGCCACCAGCTACAACGTCGGCTACATGCGAAGCCTCAAGGAACACGCCCAGACCCGATACTACTTCTGCTTCGCCGTGGCCATCTTCGGCGCCCTGGGCGTGGCCACCTCGGCCAACATCTTCACCCTCTACCTCTTCTACGAGGTCATCACCGTCTTCACCTATCCCCTGGTGGCCCACCACCAGGACGCCGACGGCTACCACGGGGCCCGCAAGTACATCGTCTACCTCATGGGCTCCTCCAAACTTTTCCTGCTCCCGGCCATGATCCTGACCTACGTCATGTGCGGCACCCTGGACTTCAACCTGACCGACATCCAAAACGGCATGTTCCCCAAGGACGCCAATCCGATCATGGTTTCGGTCACCTACTTCCTGTTCTTATTCGGGCTGGCCAAGGCGGCCATCATGCCCCTGCATAACTGGCTGCCCTCGGCCATGGTCGCGCCCACGCCGGTCTCGGCCCTGCTGCACGCCGTGGCCGTGGTCAAGGCGGGCGTGTTCTCCGTGGCCCGGGTGATGCTCTCGGCCTTTGGCGTCAACCTTCTCGACTCCCTGGGCATCGGGCTGGTCACCGCCTACCTGGCCGCCTTCACCATCCTGGCCGCCTCCATCATCGCCCTGACCAAGGACGACCTCAAGGCCCGGCTGGCCTACTCCACCGTCAGCCAGCTCTCCTACGTCATCATCGGCGTGGCCATGCTCACCCCCCTGGCCGTACAGGGCGGGCTCATGCACATCGCCCACCACGCCTTCTCCAAGATCACGCTGTTTTTCGCGGCTGGCGCGATCTACGTGGCCACGCACACCAAGAAAATCAGCCTCATGGGCGGCATGGGCCGCCGCATGCCCTGGACCTTCGGGGCCTTTTCCGTGGCCGCCCTGTCCATGATCGGCGTGCCGCCGGTGTGCGGCTTCGTCAGCAAATGGTACATGGCCAACGGCGCGGTGGAGATCGGCAGGACCGGCCTTTTGCTCACGCTTCTGGCCAGCACCATCCTAAACGCCTCCTACTTCACGCCGGTCATCATCCGGGCCTTTTTACGCAAGCCTCCCGAGGGCACGGACCTGACGCAATACCGCGAGGCTCCCCTGGTCATGGTGGTGCCGCTGTGTCTGACGGCGGGCATCTCGGTCTTTTTGGGGCTTTTCCCCGAGACATTTTTGCAGTTCGCCCGGGCCTTCGGCCACTTCTGACGCGGCCGGATGGGCTTTGGCGGCGCAGGGCGAACGGCCCCGCGCCCGTGTAAGACAGGAAACGTCAACCTCGAAGCGGGGAGTGGGACATGAAAGAAAGCGAAACCCTGGGACGACTGCTGGAAGTGGCCCAGGCGGCCTCGGCAGGCTTCCGCAAGCTCATGTATCTGGTGCTTGCGGCCCTGGTTGTCCTCAATGTGTTCATCGTGAGCCACCACCCGCACTTCCCCGGCGAAGAGATTCCCGGTTTCTGGGCGGCCTTCGGCCTGTTTTTCGCCGTCGTCATGTCCTACGTCTTAAAAAAGATCATTTTCCCTTACATCCACCGCACCGAGGAATCCTATGACTGATGTCAGCTTCGTGCATCCAAGCCTGGCCTTTGTGGCCCTGGCCCTGGTTTTGCCGTGGCTTCGGGCCGAAAACCATGAGGCGTGGCGCTGGCTTCTGCTGCTGCCTCCGGTGGTGGCCATCGCCTCGGTGGTGTCGCTGACGCTTGGCCCTGACGGCCCGCGAATGATCGACCCCCTGCGTTACCTGGGCGTCAACCTCCAGTTCGGGCGCATCGACTCCCTGTCACTGGTTTTCGCCCACGTCTTCGCCATCCAGTCGCTTATCGGCATGATCTACGCCCTGCACCTTCCCGAACGCCGTCAGCACATCGCGGCCTCGCTGTACATCGCCGGGGCCTTCGGCTGCGTGTTCGCCGGGGACTACCTGACCCTTTTCATCTTCTGGGAACTCATGAGCGTGGCCTCCACCTGTCTGGTGTGGTTCGGCGCCAACGACCGGGCCACCGCCGCAGGCTTGCGCTACTTCCTGTTCCACGTCCTGGGCGGGCTTTTACTCCTGTGCGGCCTGCTTCTGCGCCACCAGGTCACGGGAAACTTCGACTTCCTGCCGGTGTCGCCGGACGCCGCCCGCTACTACGACTGGCTGATCCTGGCCGGGTTCGCGGTCAACGCCGCCGTGGTGCCGCTGCACGCCTGGCTGCCGGACGCCTACCCCGAATCCTCGGTGACGGGCGCCGTGTTCATGAGCGCGTTCACCACGAAAACAGCGGTCTACGTCCTGGCCCGGGCCTATGCCGGGTTTGAGATCCTGGCCGTCATGGGCGTGGTCATGTGCCTGTGGGGCGTCTTTTACGCAACCATCGAGAACAACGCCCGGCGCATCCTGTCCTACCACATCGTCTCCCAGGTGGGGTACATGGTGGCGGGCATCGGCATCGGCACGGCCATGACCGTCGACGGGGCCTGCGCCCACGCCTACGCCCACATCCTCTACAAGGGCCTTTTGTTCATGGGCACGGGCTGCCTGCTCTACGCCGCAGGCACGGCAAAACTCTCGGACCTGGGCGGGCTGGCCTCGCGGCTGCCCCTGGTCATGATCTGCTACATGGTCGGCGCGGTGAGCATCTCGGGCATGCCGCTTTTCAACGGGTTCGTGTCCAAGACCATGACCATCACCGGCGCGGCCGAGTCGCACCACACCTGGCTGGCCCTGGGCATGGAGATCGCGGCCGTGGGCACGTTCCTCTCGGTGGGCATCAAGCTGCCCTACTTCGCCTTCTGGTCGAAGCGGAAAAACGACATGCCCTTAAAGCCCATTCCCTGGAACATGTACCTGGGCATGGGGATATCGTCCGTTTTGTGCCTCGTGACCGGCCTTTTCCCCCAGATGCTCTACTCGCTTCTGCCCTATCCCACGGACTACGAGCCCTATACGGTGTGGCATGTCCTGCAGGCCTCGCTTCTGCTCGGGTTCACGGGCCTTGGCTTCTACTACATGCGCAACGTCCTGCATCCCAAGCCCGGGCGCAACCTGGACTTCGACGTGCTCTACCGCCTCATCGCCCGTTGGTTCTACAAGCTGGTGAGCGTGCCGTTGGCCTTTTTGGACGGGCTGTGGAACGAGGCCTACGACAAGATGGGACTTCGGGGACTGTGGCAGACAGCCATGGGCACCATCGTCTTCGACACCAAGGGCATCGACGGCGTGCTGGACGGCTCGGCGCGTGGCGTGCGTTCCTTTGGCGGGGTGACCGGCAGATTGCAGACCGGTCGTCTTCAGGACTACCTGACCGGTGTGGCGGCCTTGGGGTTGGCGATTTTCGCCCTGGTGTGGGCCTTGTGGTAGACGGACCAAACGACGGGAGCGATTCATGACGGACGCGGGATATCCGGTGCTTTCGAGCCTCATCTTCCTGCCCCTTGCGGCGTCGGTGGCGCTCTTTTTCATCCGGCAGGACGGTTTCGTCCGGGGGTTCACGCTGGTGGTGGGCATCCTCGAATGCCTCTTGGCCCTGCCGCTTTTCGGCTACGCGCCAAACGGCGGCTTTCAATTCGAGGAGACAGTGGCCTGGATACCAGCCTGGAACATCACCTACCATCTGGCGGTGGACGGCTTAAGCCTCTTTATGATCATGCTGACGGCCGTGCTTTTGCCGCTGTGCGTGCTGTGCTCGTGGACCTACATCGGCAAGCGGATAAAAGAGTTCCACTTCTGTCTGCTGCTTATGACCGCCGCCTGCGTCGGGGTGTTTTCGGCCCTGGACTTCGTGCTCTTTTACATCTTCTGGGAGGCCATGCTGGTCCCCATGTACCTGCTCATCGCGGTATGGGGCGGACCTGAACGCAAGTACGCCTCCATCAAGTTTTTTCTGTACACCCTGGCCGGCTCCACCCTGCTTCTGGCGGCCATCGTGGCCTTCCGCACCGTGGGCGGCAGCTTCGACATCACGGTTTTGACCGCCAAGACCTTCTCCTTCCAGTTCCAGTTCTGGACGTTTCTGGCCATGGCCCTGGCGTTCGCCGTGAAGGTGCCCATGTTCCCGCTGCACACCTGGCTTCCGGCCGCCCACGTCCAGGCCCCAAGCGCCGGGTCCGTGATCCTGGCCGCCGTGCTCCTGAAAATGGGCACCTACGGGTTCCTGCGGCTGTGTCTGCCCCTGGCCCCGGCCGCCAGCGTCTACTTCGCGCCGCTTATGATCGCCGTCTCCATCGCCTCCATCCTCTACGGCGGCCTGATCGCCCTGGGACAAAAAGACATCAAGAAGCTGGTGGCCTACTCCTCCGTGGCCCACATGGGATTCGTCACCCTGGGCATCTTCATCCTCACCCAGCGCGGCGTGGAGGGGGCCATCCTCCAGATGCTCAACCACGGCATCACCACCGGCGCCCTGTTCATGCTCATCGGGCTCATCTACGAACGCAGCCACAGCCGCGAGATCGCGGACAACCAGGGGCTTGGCAAGTTCATGCCCGCGTTCCTCTTCTTCTGGGGCCTTTTCTCCCTGTCCTCTCTGGCCTTCCCCGGCACCAACAGCTTCGTAGGCGAGGTCCTGGTCCTGGCCGGAACCTTCGAGGTCAACACCTGGGCAGGATTTTTGTCCATCCCCGGGGCCATGCTGGCCGCCGCCTACATGCTGCGCCTTCTCCAAAAGGTGGCCTGGGGCGAACCTTCCTCCTACCAAAAAAAATGGGGCGACCTCAACGGCCGGGAATGGATCTACCTTATGCCCATGGCCTTTTTGGTCTTTTACATCGGGTTCGTGCCCGGACCGGCCCTGCGCATGATCACCCCCTCCATCGCCACCGTGCTGCATACGGTGCAGGAGAAAAACCAGGCCCTGGGCTTCCGCAAGGACATGCCCCTGGCCGAATGCATGCAGCTTGAACCGGCCGCCCGCGTCGCAGACGGCGCGGCAGCCCCCGTGTCCCTTCCCGGAAAGGAGCGCCTGTGAACTTCGATCTCGTAATGCCCGAACTGTTCCAGCTTTTGGTGGTGGTCGCGCTTTTCGTGCAGAGCGTGGTCCGGGGGCGTGACGATACCGGCCCCCGCTGGCTTCCCGTGGCGGCGATCATCGGCGTGGCCGTGGCCGCATCCAAGCTTGGGGCGCAGGGCGAGCTTTTTGCCGACGTTTACCGGGTGGACGCCCTGTCGCAGTTTTTCAAGCTGGCCATCAGCCTGGGCTTTTGCGTCACCGTCTTAAACGCCCAGTCCCAGCCCACGCTTGAGACCGGAAAGCGCACCGACTACTTCATGATGCTCGGCCTGTCCGCCTGGGGGCTCATGCTCCTGGCCTCCTCGGCCGAACTCATCACCCTGTATCTGGCCCTGGAGCTGTCCTCCTACAGCCTCTATGCGCTGATCCCGCTTCGCGGCAACGACCGCCGCGCAGCGGAAGCGGCCATCAAGTACATCCTTTTCGGCGCGGTGGTCACGGCCGTGGCCCTGTACGGCCTGTCGTTCATCATGGCCTCGCAGCACACCACCTACATCCAGGGCCTTATGCACAAACCCTGGAGCATGGCCGAAAATCCCATGGCCGTCATCGGGCTTACGCTCTTTCTGGCGGGCTTTTTCTACAAGCTGGCGCTGTTCCCGTTCCACTTCTGGTGCCCGGACGTTTACGAGGGCACGAGCAACGAGACCGCGGCCTATGTGGCCACGGTGCCCAAACTCGGCGCGGTGGTGGTCCTGGTACGGTTGTCGGCGGTTCTGACGCCTGGCATGGAGGTGACCAACATCCTGGCCATCCTGGCCGCCCTGTCCATGACCCTGGGGAACCTGACGGCCCTGGTGCAAAAGGACGTCAAAAGGCTTTTGGGCTATTCCAGCGTGTCCCACGCCGGGTACGTCATGCTGGGCCTGGTGTCTGGAACGGCGGCGGGCCTTTCCGCCGCCACCTTCTACGCCCTGGTCTACCTGCTCATGAACCTGACCTGCTTTTTCGTCTTAAGCCGCATCGCCACGCGCGGCGAAAACGTGACGCTCACCGGCCTAAACGGCCTGTACAAAAAGAGTCCGGGACTGGCCCTGATCCTGGCCGTTTCGGCCTTCGCCCTGGTGGGCCTGCCGCCAACGGCCGGATTCGCCGGGAAGCTGTTCCTTCTGGCCTCGGCCTGGGACCATGGCTACAACTGGCTGGTCATCGTGGCCGTGCTCAATACGGCCATCGCCATCTACTACTACTTGAACCTCGTGCGCCACGCCTACACCGAGGAATCAGACGCCAACGACCCAGTCCTGGCCATCCCGACCGGGCAAATGGCCGTCGGCGGGGTTTTGGCGGTCTGCGTGCTGCTCCTAGGCGTTTTGCCCGCCCCCATCTACGATCTGGCGCTTACGGCGGGCAAGGCGCTTTTGCCGTAGCCTCACGCCGACCGTGCGATCACACCGCGCCCTTTTTGGCTTTGGCCAGGAAGGGCGCGTATTTTTTGTCCTCGTCCAGAATATGCCGCCGGTACCAGTCATGGATGAAGTCGCGGATTTTGATCGCCGCCAGGGGGTGTCCGGCCTCAAGGTCCCGTTCGAAGGCCAAAACGGACTTGATGAATTCGTTGTGGGCCTTTTTTTGGGCCTCGTAGCCAGGGAAGGCGCAGGCCTTCATGAGCCGTTCCTCGGTCCCGAAGTGGAACAAGGCATAGTCGCGCAGCTTGCCTACAAGCGTCAGAACGGACGCCCGTTCGGCAGGGTCGGTAATGGGATGATACGGATCGGACAAGGTGGAGCCGAATTCGTTGAGCAATTCGAAAAAATGGGCGTGCTGGTCGTCGAGTTCCGCTTCGCCGACGCTCATGGACGGCTCGAAGCGGACAAGAGTAAGTTTCAGGGCCATGACGTTCTCCTTTCCCGCACTCTATATGCGCGTTCGTGACCTGGAATCAATCTTGCAAATTTCTTATTTTTGTGTCCCATACCGTCAGCAAACACAGGAAACGCCCATGTCCATAGCTCACGCCCGCTGGCTGGCCTGTGCGGTCGGCGCCCTCATGGCCCCGTGTCTCATCGCGTCTCTTGCCCTGGCCACGCCCCCGGACACGCCTGCACAGACCCCAATGTCACCGGACGACACGGCCACGGCAGCCTCGGACGAACAAGTTTCGACCCCGACCCAGCGCAACCCGGCCCGAAGCGATCTCATGGCCACCGTGGGCCTCACCTGCGCCTTTGACGCAGGCACATCCGAGGCAGACGCCAGACGCCAGTGCTTCCTCAAGGCCCGTACCCGACTGGTGGCCAAGATGTCGGTCCGGGTGGCCGCAGTCGCCGCGTCCATGGGGCTTACGCTTACTGACGAGGAGATTGCCGCCTATACCCTGCAAACCCTGAAGGTGGAGGCCGACCGCGAGGAGATCGAGCCTGGTCTAAACGGCTTAACGGTAAGCCTCACCGGCCGGGGCGTGGCCGATCTGGCCAATCTGGACCGCAAGCTCCCTTTCTATGCTGAAAACGCCGATGTCCGGGCTGCGGCGGTGGCCCAGTACCGGGCCGCCCGGGCCGAGGCCGAGGCCGTGACCCGTTTTTCCGGGGCGCCGGCTGTGGAGCAAGCCGGGAAGATGCGCCAGGAGATGCAAAATACGGCGCGTTTCGCCGAACGCCAGCTCCGTCTGGGCATGTCCCAGCCCGATGTCGTGGGGCTTCTCGGCGAGCCTGGTTCCTGGATAAAGGGGGCGCCGGACGAGAATTTCCTGTGTCTGGGGTACGGCGACGTGTGGGCCGTCTTCGAAAACGGCGAGTTGGCCTGCCTGCGCACCAGACTGGAATACAACCGCCGACACGATTCCCAGTGCCACTGCTCGGGGCGCCTGGCCACCATCCTTCTCGGGATCGAACCCCGCTAGAAGTTGGATGGCGCGAAATACCCCCACTCCCTGCTTGACAGGACCGCTTTTTGGACTGTAGGGAAGTGCTTGTTCAACATGTTGTCTTTCTTGAATTTCCCTGCAACCTCCACGGGGAGGCCGTCATGAGGGCGCTGATCGTCGATGACGATTTCTACAGCAGGAGTTTTCTCGAATATATCTTGCACCCCTACGCCTTCTGCGACGTAGCCGTGAACGGTGAAGAGGCGGTCATGGCCTTTCAAAAGGCCATGGAGGAAAAGCGCCCCTATTCACTGGTTTTCATGGATCTGCTCATGCCGGTCATTGACGGCCCCAAGGCCCTGCGGGAGATTCGCGAGATCGAACGGGATTTTGGCGTGGACAAGCAGAGCCAGGCCAGGGTGATCATCACCTCTGTCCTGGAAGATGCCGAGGACACGCATAACGCCATGTATCTTGGCGAGGCCACGTCGTTTCTGCAAAAGCCGGTGGATGAAAAATCCGTATTGTCAGAGTTGGGTCGGCTGGGTCTTGTGGAATCCGAAGATATCTGAGCCGCCACGGCGGCGCCATATGAAAAGCCCGGGGGTTCCGGGCTTTTTCCATTTCCGGCAGGCCGGAGTGCGCGATTACGATCACCGTGAGAGGCTGTCTCCGGTCATGGACAGCCCCTGCCGCTTTCGAACATTTTGGGCGCGATGTCTCAATGCGCCTGTCGCAGATCTTCACTGGTGAACAGCTTGTCGATGTCAAGCAGGATAAGCAGCCTGTCGTCGAGCTTGCCCACTCCCTTGATGTATTCCGACTCCACGCCCGCAATCACCGGTGGCGGCGGCTCAACGGTGCTCGAGGGAATGCGCAGCACCTCTGACACGCCATCCACCACGAAGCCGATGATCATGCCGTGAATCTCGATCACTATGATCCGGGTGGAGTTGTCGTGGTCCTTGACGCCCATGCCAAAGCGCTTGCGCAGGTCGATGACCGGGATCACCCGACCGCGCAGGTTGATCACCCCGTCCACCGACGGCGGCGAGTTCGGAACCTTGGTGATAGGCATGATCCGGATGATCTCCTGCACCCGCAGGATATCTATGCCGAATTCCTCTTCCGAGATGGCGAACGTGACCAGTTGCAACAGTTCGTTGTCCTGCTTAAGTCCCAGTTCGGCGCTCATATGCTTTCTCCTTACTCTCCGGTATAAAGCCAGCGGCCTGGATCTGCAACTCGCCCGGGTTGACGAGCCAGAAAATTCCATGCCTTCGGATTTCATCTCGTTGATCAGCAATGTGCAGGGCAGCACCGTAATCAAATTGTAATGCGTCACTACGGAAACATGAGGCTATTAAAAGCTATGCATCTGCCGTATCCCCTTAATAATGAGGAACTGCAATCAAACAATTACTACCTTTGCTCACTCTGCTCATTACTCTCGTGATGAAGAGGAAATTCCACAAAAAACGTCGTACCCTCTCCCTCCTTTGTTTCAAACCATATCTTCGCTTTGTGCTTTTCAATAATTTTTAGGACTATAGAAAGCCCCATGCCGGTCCCTTTTCCGACATCCTTCGTTGTAAAAAAAGGGTTGAAAATTTTCTTTTGAATACTACCTTTGATTCCAGATCCATTGTCAGTTACTGACACCACAATATTATGATTTTCATACAACGTCTTTATATGTATTAACCCATTACAGTTCAAGCTGCCATATCTCTCTTCAATTGCGTGCGACGCATTTATTATTAAGTTCAACATCACTTGATTGAAATCGCTAGGGATGCAGTGCAACGATGGAATATTTTCTCCAAATTCAGAAGTTAGCAATGCAATGGATTTCCACTCGTTCTTGGATATGGTGATGGTATTGGCAATTTCTTTATTAACATTTATTGCTTTAAAAGAATCTGAGTCAGGGTGTGAAAACCGCTTAACAGAGGTAACAATCGTAGAAATACGGTCCAAGCCTTCCATACATCCGTTGATTGCCAGAGGTATTTCCTCTGTTATGAAATCAATATCCAAGTCATTGACTGTTTTGTCAATTGAGTGCAGCGTTTCCTTGATATTTGCACAAGTGATTGTTTCCATTTTTTTACGCATATCTATCATTACAGTAATTAATTGATCCAAATTTTCTTTTACAAAATTCGTGTTGCCCATGACATATTGAAGAGGCGTATTAATTTCATGAGCAATGCCAGAGGCCATGACCCCGATTGTCTCCATTTTCTGCGAATGAATAAGTTGCATCTCAATAAGTTTAATATTCGAAATATTTGTCAGCACCTCGTATGAGCCAGAATAATTCTGCGAATTATCAGTAATCGGCGTTGGCGAAGACAAGATAAATACCTTTTCGCCATTTTTATTAACCACAACGAATTCATGAGAATCTGAAACACCCTCGCTTCGAAGTTTTTGCTGTTCAATGAAGTCATGCTTGCTTTCTGCATGCAAAAATTTGACAAAATCCTGGCCAATGATCTCATTTTTTGGATAGCCCAATAAGGCGCTAACCTTTTCGTTGATGTATGTGACGATGAGATTTTTGTTGAGAACAAGGATACCTTCGTTCATTGTTTCAACAAGGGTACGATATTTATCCTCACTCTCATGCAGTTGTATGTCGGCGAGTTTTTTTTCAGAGATATTTTCAAAGAGAATGATTTTCCCGGGAAAATTTTGCGAATAGTCACGCATTGGAAAAATGGTGACGCAGTAATCCTCATGCGCTCGTGACGAGGCATTGAACACTTGGGTTGTAAATTGGTTGTAGGTGGCATTGTATTTATCAAAGACCGCCAGAGAACTGGCCATCCAGGGAAATATTTCTAGGATATCCCTATCTTTGTATTTTATAATATTGGATGATTTTGTATCGTCAGGTTGGTTGCCATCATTAACATTGTAATAAAAGAATCCAGTTCCTTCGTGAGGTTCAAGGAGTTGAATTCCTGCCATGTTCATATTTTCGATATGATTGTTTTTTAGGAGTATCAGAGGGCTCAAAAAGCTCTCAAACAAGGTGAGATATTTATTTTTTTCATTGGCTAAGAGAACATTTTTCGTTTGAAGCTCGCTAATTTTCATGTCGTCTGACGTTGCGGCCCACTCCATGCAAAACGATAATTCTATCCTGTCAAAGCATCGAAGAAGATATTTCTTGAAAATAGATCTTTTTTCACTTTGTTGGACTTGGTCATTGATCAGATCAATGTACGAATCCCGATAATACTTAAATAAGCCAAGAAACATTCCTAGATCGATACCTCGGCTGCGGTGTCGCTGTGCTTCAATCACGCCAAAACTGGCTACGGCGTCATCACGGTAGTTGGAATCGACGGTGATATCAGGGATATTGTTCGGATTGGCAGCAATATAGCGGGTGATGGCGTCTGTTAATCCTGAAATGGAAAGTCTCCAGGCTTCGACGAGGGTGGATGTGTATTTTGAATATCCGTGCTGCAAGGCATAGTTGAGAATGGTGTTCATCAATACGGATTCGTTATCTTGCAAAATGATTGCAAGCAGGTGAAAGGTACCCATGCTATGCTCTATTTTGCTTGATGATCGATCGATAGTATTTCTTTGCATAGTTTAAAACCTACCCTACCTTCACGCCAAAGTGCAAGGATCAGACGACTTCTTTGAAAAAATATTTTTCCCGCTTCGCCTGCCCACCGGAGTGTTTTCATAACTCCCGACGTCTTGCGGAAATGAATGGATGTTCAAAGCGGGACCCCCTTGAACTTCCTCTACGCCACCATGGGCATCCTGGTGCTCTCCAACCTCATCTACTTTCATACCGTGTCCTTTCTCACGGCCCGAACGGCGCTTACGCAGCTTGACCGGGAATATGAGGCTGTCTCAGACTCCCTGGGGGCGCCCTTCACCCGCCTGTTGCGGACCGTGACCCTGCCGGCCTGCCTCTCGGCTGTCATAGAAACCGGCTAGTATTTCTTCGTGCGCTCCATGACCACGCTTTCGGCCGTCATCTTCCTGTACAGCGCCGACATCCCGCTGGCCGCCGTGGCCGTGGCCAACATGGACGACGCCGGGGACACCGTCGCCGCCCTGGCCATGTGCGTGCTCATCGTGGCCACCAATCTCGTGGTGCGCATGGTCTACGGCCTGTGCACCGCCGGCGTGCGGCGAAGGGCCAGGGTGTGGATGCAAAGGTAAGGGTGACGCCGACGGCAGCCCAGGGGGGCGCGGCTCCCTTGGGAATCCCCGGGCGGGGAAGGCCGGACGGATGAAGCGTACGGTGCAACAACAAGAAAAAGGAACAACAGATGCAGGATGAAAAGCTGTCGCACGTCAAGGCCGTGATTCTCGACTGGGCTGGCGCCGTGGCGGATCACGGCTGCATCGGCCCCGTGGCCGAAATCAACGCCCGCATCGCCAGGGGCGAACGTCCGGGAGGCGAAAAATAGCCATGGCCGACCATCCATCGCCGCCGCCCCCGGGCGAGGGCGACACCAACGCCTCGCCGCGCCGGACCGCATGGCGCGAGGGTCTCTCACAGGCCGCGCGCGATCTGCTTTCCCGCGACGAGAAGGTCTTTTTGCGCCAGTCCCTGTCCACGCCGTGCCTGGACGTGCTCACGGGCTGCGCCGGATCGACCCTGACCACCCTGGACGGGCGGGAGATGCTCGACTTCCACGGCAACTCCCTGCATCAGGCCGGACACGCCCACCCCGAGATCGTGGCCGCCATCAAGGCCCAGCTCGACGCCATGGCCTTTTGTCCGCGCCGCTTCACCAACGAACCGGCCGTGCGCCTGGCCGAAGAGCTGGTCGCCGTGGCCCCGGGCCGTCTGGGCAAGGCGCTCTTCGCCCCGGGCGGCGCCCTGGCCGTGGGCATGGCCCTGAAAATCGCCCGGCTGGCCACGGGCCGCTTCAAGACCGTGTCCATGTGGGACGCCTTTCACGGGGCCTCGCTCGACGCCTGTTCCGTAGGCGGCGAGGCCCTTTTCCGCAGCCGCGTCGGCCCCCTTCTGCCCGGCACGGAGCATGTGCCCCCGCCCGATCCGTACCGCTGCGTGCTGCGCCCCGCAGGCTGCGACGGCTGCGATCTGGCCTGCGCCCGCTACCTGGACTACGTGCTGGAAAAAGAAGGCGACGTGGGCGCGGTGGTGGCCGAGCCCCTGCGCTGCACCACGGTGAACATCCCGCCCCCTGGCTACTGGCCTGCGGTGCGCGCCGCCTGCGACCGGCACGGGGCGCTTCTGATCCTGGACGAGACGGCCACCTGCCTGGGGCGCACCGGAAAGATGTTCGCCTGCGAACACTTCGGGGCCGACCCGGACATCCTGGTCTGCGGCAAGGGCCTGGGCGGCGGCATCATGCCGCTGGCGGCGGTCATCGCCGATCCGGCCCTGGACGTGGGCCGCGATCTGGCCATCGGCCACTACACCCACGAAAAAAACCCCACGGCCTGCGCCGCCGGGCTGGCCATGCTGCATGTCCTTCGCCGCGACGACCTGCCCGGCCGGGCCGCAGCCTTGGGGGAGACGGCCCTGGCCCGCCTGCGCGGCATGGCCGACCGCCATCCGCTCATCGGCCAGGCGCGAGGCCTGGGTCTGTCGCTGGCCCTGGAGCTGGTGCGCGACCAAAAAACCAGGGAAAAGGCCTCGGACGAGGCCGACGCCGTGCTCTACCATTGCCTGGACCGGGGTCTGTCCTTCAAGACCTCCCACGGCAACGTGCTGACCCTGACCCCGCCCCTGACCATCTCCGAAACCGACCTCAACCGGGCCCTGGACATCGTCGAATCCGCCCTGGACCTCGTTTGCGCGCCAAAGGAGCACCGCCATGGATCTGTCCTGCTATCCTGACAACCCCTACATCCTCCTGACCCCCGGGCCGCTGTCCACCTCCAAGTCCGTCAAGGCGGTCATGCTGCGCGACTGGTGCACCTGGGACACGGACTACAACTCCATCGTCACCGACCTGCGCGAGCGTCTGGCGAAAATGGCCAGCGATACGCCGGACTACACCGCCACGCTCATGCAGGGCAGCGGCACCTTTTGCGTGGAATCCTGCATCGGCACCCTGATTCCCGAAGGCGGCGCGCTGCTCGTGCTGGCCAACGGCGCCTACGGATCGCGCATCGCAAAGATCGGCAGGATGCTGCGCATTCCCGTCATTGAGGAGGATTTCGGCGAGACCTCGCCCATCGACCCGGCCCGTGCCGCAGAGCTTTTGGGCGCGCATCCAGAAGTGACCCATGTGGCCGTGGTCCATTGCGAGACCACCACGGGAATGCTCAACCCCGTGGCCGAGGTCGGAAAGGTGGTCAAGGCCGCCGGAAAGATCTTCATCGTGGACGCCATGAGCAGCTTCGGCGGCGTCCCCATGGACATGGCCGACATCGGGGCCGACGCCCTGGTCTCCAGCGCCAACAAGTGCATCCAGGGCGTTCCCGGTTTCGGATTCGTCCTGGCCAGGCGGGCTGTGATGGAGTCCTGCGCCGGGCAGGCCCGGTCCTTGAGCCTCGACCTGCACGATCAGTGGCAGGCCATGGAGCGCGGCGGCGGCAAGTGGCGCTTCACCTCGCCCACGCATGTGGTGCGGGCCTTCGCCCAGGCCATGGACGAGCTTGACGCCGAGGGCGGCGTTGCGGCCCGGTTCGCCCGCTACAGCGCCAATCAGGCCGCGCTGGTCGTCGGCATGGCCGAGCTTGGATTCGGCACGCTTCTGCCCCGCTCGCTCCAGTCGCCCATCATCACCTCGTTTCTCAATCCCGCCCACCCCGACTACGCCTTCAAGCCCTTCTACGAAAAGCTCAAGGCCAAGGGATTCGTCATTTATCCCGGCAAGGTGACCTCGGCCGACACCTTCCGCATCGGCAACATCGGCGAGGTCTATCCCGCCGACATCACGCGGCTTCTTGCGGCGGTCAGGCAGTCCATGTATTGGACGGCGTGACCCTGTCGTCGCCGCGCATCCATGATCCAAACGGCCGTCCCGGACTGTGCGGGGCGGCCGGAAAGGCCCGGACCGAAAAAGCGTGAACGCCGTCGTCCTTACCCTGGTGCTGCTTTCGGCGGTGCTCCACGTCCTGTGGAACACCCTGGTCAAGACCTGCGGCGACCGTCTGTCGTTCGCCTGGCTGACCACGGTCCTGGGCGGCGCCTTCCTGGTCGTTCCCTTCCTGGGCGTACGCCTTTTCGCCCCCGGCCATATCGACGCGGACGTCTGGCTGTGGGCGGGCGTGTCCGGCGTGTTCCAGGCCCTGTACGTGATGCTTTTGTTTGCGGCCTACGGAAAGGCCGACCTGTCCGTGGTCTATCCGGTCAGCCGGGGCCTTGCGCCGCTTGCGGTGATGCTTTTCGCAGGCAGGTTCGTGGGCGACGCCGTGGGGCCGCTTCAGGCCGCGGCCGTGGGGCTTGTGGTGGCGGGCACGGTGGCCGTGGGCCTGACCACCCGCAACCGGCTCGGCCGCATGTCCGGATCAGGGCTTTTTTTATGCCTGCTCACGGCCCTGGCCACAGCCGGGTATTCGCTGGCGGACCGCAAGGCCATGGGCCTTCGCCCTGGCCCCGGGGCCACGGAATTCTTGTTTTTGTCCTATCTGTTTCTGACGGCCTTTCTGACGCCCTGGGCCATGGCCCGGCGGGGCTGGCGCGGCCTTTTCTCCCAGTGGCGCGTCAATCGCCGCGACGTGATCCTGGTCTCGATCCTCACCCCCCTGTCCTATGTGTGCATCGTGGCCGCCATGGGCATGGGCAACGTGGTGCTCATCACCGCCGGGCGCAACGTGGGAATCCTGTTCTCCACCCTGGCCGGGGCCTGGCTCTTGCGCGAACGGGTCACCCGGGGCCGGGTCGTGGGCACAGGCGTGATCTTTTGCGGGCTGGCGCTTCTTCTTTTCACCTGACGCCGCGTTCGTGCCACCGGCCACACCAGCCCTCGCGCCTTCACGGCAGGATGGCGAACACCCGGGCCGGGAACCCGGAGCCGCCCAGCGGCTTGGGAAACGCCGCCACGATCAGCGCGCCGGATTCCGGAACCTCGTCCAGGTGCGCCAAAAGCTCGATCTGGTAGCGGTTGCGGCCCAGGATGTAGGCCTCCAGCGAATAATCGTCCCGCGAGGTCGCGATGCCCGGATCGGTGTCGGTGGTCTCGTGGCCGGACGCCGTGACGCCGCGCTCCTCGTAAAGATACCGGAGCACGTCCAGGCGCCAGCCGGGGGTATGCGACACGCCGTCCGCGTCCTTATTCTGCATGGCGGCCATGTCCGGCCAGCGCCTTGACCAGTCCGTGCGCAGGGCCACGAACGCCCCCTCTGGGATCAGGCCGTGCCGCGCCTCCCAGGCCCGCACGTCGTCCATGGTCACGACGTAGTCGGGGTTTTTCGCCGCCGCCTCGTGCACGTCCAGGACCACCAGCGGCAGGACCATCTCCCTGACGTCGATCTGATCCACCGTGCGTAGCCCCTTCACGAAATGCGCCGGGGGATCGACATGCGTGCCCCACTGCCCCACATGCGTGAAGGTCTGCGCATAAAACCCGCTGCCCATGCTCCCCTCGCCAGGGGCATATCCGTAGACCGTCTCGCGGGTTTCGTCGGGAAAGCCTTTCCAATGCGGAATCCCCGGCGCGAAGGCATGCGTCAGGTCCACGAAGCGTTTTCCCTGGATGACCTTCCAGGCGTCGGCCAGCGTCGGTTCGTCCGCCGCCTTGCAGGGGGAAGCCGCCGCAAAGGCGAGACACAGCGCAAGGGGGTAAAGGAGCGTTTTGGCGAACATGGGGGCCTCCGGTTTTGCGGTGCCGGACGGGGATGCGATCTGGGATGTTCCGGCGTACCAGAGACCGGCGGGAAAGCAAACATTCGGGCCAGCGATATTGGCCAGAAGGGACTCTCTGCATAGAATCCAAAAAATGCTGACCGTAAGCCAAACCGGGGGGAAATCCGTCCTTCGGATCATGTCGGCGCGAGTGCCTTGTAGCCGAAGCTGAAATCATTACGGGCGAAGCTTATCCCGTCGGACGAGAAGTTTCATAAGATCGAAGGGATGGATGGCTGGGCAGTGCGCGGATCACCAGTGCTCAAGAAAACCGGGTTGCACCTGAGTGCGAGCCTGATGAATAATTGAGGCGTGTGTGAAGGTGATGCGTTTTGGTTTTTGTGTGTATGAGCGGAAATACTTGTGTTGAGAAAGAGTTGGCAGACTGTGTAATCTTGCCTATCTGGTCGCTAATCATCTTTCGATGTTACGGATCAAGACCTGCCATAGCGCAATAACACTGCTTGTTGTGTATTTGGATATTCTGAAATCTCAAATGCAACGTTGAGCATAGTTATTCATATCTCGGCAAGTATCACTGCCAAAATATCATTTGTATAGATCCCATCTCGTTTGTACTCGCGATATCCTTTAGACATTGCGCAACCAGCAATATATCGAGACGAGTTAAGACTTATCATTTCGGAACGTTGTTCGCCATTGTCAATGTCTACCAGATGAGTCGGTAATTGTAAAACATCTCCAATTTTCCACTCCGTACTGGTAGTGCTGACGATGTTCATATTACGATCTATGAAAAAACCAACACTCCCTGCCTGGATTAAGCCATTTTCATCGTGCGGGAGGGAGTCGTCGAGCATTGAAGCAAATTGCGGTTCGCTATCAAAAATTATAGATATACCGCCAACAACTTTTGCTGAATCTTGTGGATGAAAAATTGCAGCGCTGTAAATATACGTATAACGAGCTGCGCCATCTTGACTTGCGTATAATAGCGTTTGTTCAAAATGAGAAACACAATATTGCTGTGGGGACTGTAAGCGGAGACATTTTTGAACAAAATTGTTTGCAAGTTGCATAGAAATGAGCTGAGATGAACTGTCTTCAGATGTCGCCACTACCAACCCGCTATGGTCAAATACAATTAGATTTGTATAGACTGTATAGAGAGAATTAATATATGATAAAATATCGCCCAAATGTTTACTGTCAGCAGGATTAACGTCGTCTTGGGCGAGGACACGGCGAAAGGTGTCATTTAGCGCCCACCAACGACAGTCATTGGCCCGTTCATAAAGATTTCTGTCCATGATATCGATGGCGAGCGATGCCTGAAATTTCGTGTCATATATTTTTGCTGAGAATGCTGTGTAGAGCAGGCTTGAAATTGATTCTCCGAAGACTCCGCGAATATTTTCTCCGACTTCATGAATAGCTCGTAAAACTGGTGGAAGTGCGTTAGCTTCTTGTTGTATGACTTGATCAGAATTAATTGTCTGTTTAGCAGCCATAACTTCGCCGTTCAGAACAACTAAGCCTAAATCACAGAGAATATCATCAGCCGCATCATCGATCTCTTTAAGTGCTCCTGTAAATAGTCTTGTCCTTCGTACCTCATCAGATTCATCATGTAATTCTTCACGTGAATCAAATGCATCAGAAATTGGATAAACAACATGCCCATACCACAGAAGGCCTACAAATCCTTGGTAGCCGTTTGTTTTCGCAGTCTTAGATATATATGCCTTGCCATCGATATTGATCGTCCGGAAATCTTCATTCAGCACCATATCAAGTTGACTTCCAACTCGGATGATGCTTGGATTACTGCTTGAAATGACATAACCTTGTTCATTAAGCATGCAGATTATAGGACCGTTCTTTTGCAATAAATTTTGGTATATGTTTGCCATTTCATCATCAAAATCAAATACTAGACAAAGCGCTCCTAATAGATTTCCATTTGTAGGATTAACAATTCGCTGTGAGTATATTAATACATTATCTTTCCCAGGCCTTATATCAGAGGGACGAAACGTCTCGATATAGCCATCACTTTCGAAAGTTATGGCCAAAAGTGGGTCAGAAGATCGTGCAATCTGAGATGATTTGTCTAAATGAGCCTTGACCTTGCCATTTAAATCAAAAACAACTATCTCGTTGTAAACTGTATACTTATCTCTGTATGCCTGAAGCCTTTCCTCTATTAACATTGTCCAATATTCTTCTTCACCGCTATTGTCTGAAAGAAATGCGACAATTGCATCATCAGTAGCAAGAAATCCAACGTCAGCTGTTCTTTCAAATAAATTTCGCTTAAGGATATCAATAGCGACTTGTGAAAGACCAGACATTTCTTGAGTAATCTTCCCACAGTTATTATGTACAAGTGCTTGTATTAAATTGTGTTGTAAAGATAAAAATTTTTCCTGTGTCCCTTCCATGAAATCAATAAGTGTCGATGCAACTCTAGATGAGTTAATTTTTCCAGTTAATGTTATCCTTACCCATTGCCTATCTAAAATGCTCAGCTGTTGTTTATAGTAAGCAACAGCCGGAAGATGCTGAAGGATGCTTGCCACATCAACATTAGGATTCACGCTTTCCATGTGAGCTCCAATGCAAAAAAGCCACCACTCAATCTTATTTGATTGACTTGGTGGCTCGGCTGCCTCTACACGTGAGAGGTCCGTTGCTTTCCGAACTCACCCGCCTCGCGGCAGGGATGGCCTTACAAGTTGAACAAATATGTAACTCTTTGTGAAGAATCTGTCAATCATATTTTTATCAAATGTTTTAAGCTCTTTAACAGAAAAATGTACTTTCATAAATACACTTGACCACCTTGGACTTGCTGCTTTTAATCCATTGCTTAACATTTTTGGCATTCTACTGCCCCCTGGAACAAACCTGTAAGAATATTTCTCCTGCCCATTTTTGTAAGCCGGAGGCTAGTTCATACAGACTCGATTAGTAGATAAATCTGGAATTATTTTTGGCGCAGGCAAATATATAGCCATACTTATACATTCAGTGCTATCTATCGAGAAACTACCGCCGAGGAGAACATTTTCAAGAACCACATCTTGCCTCCTAAACTACAACCATCTTCGCCCCTCGCTCCCCCAAAAATTTTCCTCCTCCCCCGCACCCCGTCCCTTGACTTCCCCCCGCCTTTAGGGCACATACCTCGTTCCCGTTTGCTTTTAGGACCGTAGCTCAGGGGGAGAGCGCTTGCTTGACACGCAAGAGGTCAGGAGTTCAAATCTCCTCGGTCCTACCATGAAACCCCGGGGAGGCCCAGGCCTCCCCTTCTTTGTATTGGCGTCGCGTGCGACGCGCGGGCGGACATGCCGCCCGGGGAGATGATGCCGTGCAGGTCCGTGTCGAGGACAAAACAGTCGATGCCGCACAGGGTGAATCCTGCGGTCAGGTGCTGGCCAAGGCCCTTTCGGGAAAGCGCGTCAAGAACACCCTCCTGTGCCGCTGCGGCCAGACCCTTATCGATCTGACCACCCCCATCCCTGCCGACTGTCGCGAGCTTGCGCCCGTCGCCTCCGACGCCCCCGAGGGCCTGGAGGTCATCCGCCATTCCGCCGCCCACATCATGGCCGAGGCAGTCAAAAAGCTCTTCCCGTCGGTCAAGGTGACCATCGGACCGGCCATCGAAAACGGCTTCTACTACGATTTCGCCTTCGAGCGCCCTTTCACCCCCGAAGACCTCGACGCCATCGAGGCCGAGATGCGCCGCGCCGTGGCCGCCGACATCCCCTTTTCGCGCCGCGAGCTGCCGCGCGGGGAGGCCCGGACCTTTTTTTCGGATGCGGGCGAGGACTACAAGGTCGAGATACTGGACGACATCGCCAAGGGCGACACCGTATCCTTATACAGCAACGGCGGTTTCACCGACCTGTGCCGGGGGCCGCACATCCCGTCCTCCGGGCATCTCAAGGCCTTCAAGCTTCTGTCCGTGGCCGGGGCCTACTGGCGCGGCGACGAGAAGCGCCCCATGCTGCAGCGTATCTACGGCACGGCGTTCGCCTCGGAAAAAGACCTGAAGACCTACCTCCATCATCTGGAGGAGGCCAAAAAGCGCGACCACAGACGCCTGGGGACCCAGCTCGACCTGTTCAGCTTCTCCGACGAGGCCGGGCCGGGCATGGCCATCTGGCACCCCAAGGGCGAACTGATCCGCACCATCCTTGAGGACTTCGAGCGCAAGGAGCACCTGAGGCGCGGCTACCACCTCGTGCGCGGCCCGCAGATCCTCAAGCGCGAGCTGTGGGAGCGTTCCGGGCACTACGACAACTACCGCGAGAACATGTATTTCACGGCCATCGACGAGCAGGTCTACGGCGTCAAGCCCATGAACTGCCTGGCCCACATGCTCATCTACAAATCCAGGGTGCGCAGCTACCGCGACCTGCCGCTGCGCTATTTCGAGCTGGGCGTGGTGCATCGCCACGAAAAATCCGGCGTGCTGCACGGGCTGTTGCGGGTGCGCCAGTTCACCCAGGACGACGCCCACGTCCTGTGCCGGCCGGACCAGCTTTTGGAGGAGATCACGGGCATCGTGCGCTTCGTGCAGGATGTGGTGGCGATCTTCGACTTTGATTTCGAGGTGGAGCTGTCCACGCGGCCCGAGAAGTCCATCGGCAGCGACGAGGACTGGGACCGGGCCACGGCGGCCCTGACCGAGGCCCTGGACGCCCTGGGGCTGCCCTATGAAATCAACGCCGGCGACGGCGCCTTTTACGGCCCCAAGATTGACATAAAGCTCAAGGATGCCTTAGAGCGCCGGTGGCAGTGCGCCACAATACAGTGCGATTTCACCTTGCCCGAACGCTTCGATCTGGTTTACACCGACTCGGATGGGACCCGGAAGCGGCCGGTGATGCTGCATCGGGTGATTCTTGGCGCGGTGGAGCGCTTCCTTGGCGTCTTGATCGAACATACGGCCGGTGCGCTGCCCACCTGGCTCTCGCCGGTTCAGGCCAGGGTGCTCACGGTCACCGAGGCCCAGGACGAATGCGCGGTCCAGATCATGGACAGGCTGCGCGAGGCGGGCATCCGGGCCGAGCACGACAATCGCAACGAGAAGCTCGGATTCAAGGTCCGCGAGGCCCAGATGGAGAAGATCCCCTACATGCTGGTCATAGGGGACAAGGAAAAGGAGCTCGGCGGGGTCAACGTCCGCCTGCGCTCCGGGGAAAACCTGGGGCTTAAGCCCATTGACGAGGTGATCCTCATGATCCTGGCCGACTGCCAGGAACCCTTTAAGCGTGGAGGTATGAGCTATAAATTCTGCTCCCAGTGAACCCCGGTGCAACCACAGGATTCGCGCCCGCGAAGTGCGGGTCATCGCGGATGACGGCCAGCAGTTGGGAATTATTCCCACGTCGGAGGCCCTCCGCATCGCCCAGGAGCGGGGCCTTGATCTGGTTGAGGTGGCGGCTGGCGCCGAACCTCCGGTCTGCCGTATCATGGATTTCGGGAAGTTTAAGTACCAGCAGCAAAAAAAGCAGCAGGAAGCCCGAAAGAAACAGACCGTCATCCAGCTTAAGGAAATCAAGGTCCGCCCGAAGACGGATGATCACGATTACCTGACCAAGCTCAAGCACATCCGGCGCTTTCTCGAGGCCGGAGACCGCTGCAAGGTCACCGTGTTCTTTCGGGGCCGCGAAATCGTGCACAAGGACCGCGGACTGATCATTTTGTCCCGGATCGTGGAAGACCTGGGCGAACTGGCCAAGACGGAGCAGGAGCCCAAGTCCGAGGGCCGCACCATGACCATGCTTCTGGCCCCGCAACCCAAGAAGTGATCCCCCGGAAGGCCTTACGCCCCGGGAATCCATAAAGGAGTCTGGCATGCCCAAGATGAAGACCAACAGAAGCGCCGCCAAGCGTTTCAGCGTGACCGGCAGCGGCAAGTTCAAGCGGCGCCGTCAGAACCTGCGTCACATTCTGACCAAGAAAAACGCCAAGCGCACCCGCCGCTTGGGCCAGGGCGCCCTGGTCGATTCGGCCAACATCAAGGCCGTGAAAAAACTTCTGCCCTACGCCTAGGGGGTTTCCCCAGGCCGCGGCCGACGCGGCCCGCCCTCCCCGCACGGGGCGACGCGGGCGGAAAACGGCAGGAAAGGTGCGCGCTGCATGGCGCGCGCCGTCGTCTCAAGCCATCGAGAGGTCCCGGGTTCTCCCCCAAAGACCCTCGCTTTGAAGCAGGCGGGATACCGCCGCCCGGCGTGGCCAAGCGCCGCGCTTAGACACCATCTTGGACGGCCCGCGAGCCGTCCGCCAAGGAGAAGCCGTCATGAGAGTGAAAAGAGGGCAGGCCGCCCACAAGCGGCACAAAAAATATTTGAAGTTGGCCAAGGGATACGTCGGCGCGCGCAGCAAGCTGTACGAAACCGCACGCGAGTCCGTCGAACGGTCCATGGCCTACGCCTACCGCGACCGCAAGACCAAGAAGCGCGAATTTCGCAAGCTGTGGATCATGCGCATCAACGCCGCCGCCCGCGAGCATGGCATGTCCTACAGCGTGTTCATGCGCGGCCTGTCGCTGGCCGGGGTGGAGCTGGACCGCAAGGTCCTGGCCGATCTGGCCGTGCGCGAAAAGGACAGCTTCGGCAAACTGGTGGAGCTGGCCAAAGCCCAGGCGGTCTAGGCGTGCCCGCGCCGACGCTTCTTTCCGAACTGGAAAGCCTGGTCGGGGAGTGCTTGTCGCTCCTCGACCAGGCTTCGACGTTCGAGGCCCTGGAAGAGGCCCGGGTGGCTTATCTCGGCCGCAAGGGGCGACTGGCCCAGGCCATGGGGCTTTTGCCGTCGCTTTCGGCCGAGGAGCGCCGCGAGGCCGGACAGGCCGCCAACCGCGCCAAGACGGTGCTCACCGAGCGCCACGACGCGCGGCTGGCCGAGCTGAACCAGGCCGAAAACGCAGCCCGGCTGGCGTCCTTCGACCCCACCCTGCCGGGACGTACGCCCTTCGCCGGGAGCCGCCATCCCGTCAACATCGTCACCGCCGACATCTGCCGGGCCTTCGAGCAGCTCGGCTACGACATCGTGTCCGGTCCCGAGATCGAGACCGACTATTACAACTTCGAGGCCCTGAACATGCCCCCGGAGCATCCCGCCCGGGACATGCAGGACACCCTCTACATCTCCGACGCCGTGGTCCTGCGCACCCACACCTCGCCGCTTCAGGTGCGCACCATGCTGTCCCGCACCCCCCCCGTGGCGGCCATCGCCCCGGGCAAGGTCTACCGCCGGGATTCGGATCTGACCCACACCCCCATGTTCCACCAGATCGAGGGGCTCTACGTGGACCACGACGTGTCCATGGCCGACCTGCGCGGCACGCTGACCCATTTCGTGCGCCTGATCTTCGGCGCAAACGCCAAGGTCCGGTTCCGTCCGAGCTTTTTCCCGTTTACGGAGCCCAGCGCCGAGGTGGACATCTCCTGCGTCATGTGCGGCGGCACGGGCGACGGCTGCCGGGTGTGCAAGGGCACGGGCTGGGTGGAGATTCTGGGCTGCGGCATGATCGACCCCAATGTCTTCAAAAGCGTGGGCTACGACCCCGAGACCTATACCGGGTTCGCCTTCGGCATGGGCGTTGAGCGGGTGGCCATGCTCAAGTACGGCATCGGCGACCTGCGCATGTTTTTTGAAAACGACATCCGGTTCCTGCGCCAGTTCGCGTAACGTCGAATCCCGGCGGCGTCCCGGGAACAGCGGCGGTGGTCCATGCGCCTTTCCGACGAGGAAAAACGAGCCATTGTCAGCGTGGTGGCCACCTTTGATCCTGCGGCCGAGGTCTATCTGTTCGGGTCGCGGGTGAATGACGCCCAAAAAGGCGGCGACATCGACCTGCTCATTTATTCCGGGCGCATCGACCGCAAGGTGCGCCGGGCCATCCGCCGGGCCATCCTGGACCGCATCGGGGAGCAGAAGCTGGACATCGTCGCCATCCCGGACCCCGGCGAGGTGACCGAGCCCTTCGTCCGCCTGGCCCGGCAAAACGCCGTGAGGCTGGCATGACGGCGCAGCACTCATGCGAAAAATATCAGACGAACCGGGGCATGCCCTAAGACATCCGGCCCAGCGGCCGCCCCGGCATCCTTCGACCCTCGGTGGAGAAACGACATGCTTTTGAGTCTTGCCTGGCTGCGCGAGTTCACCCCCTACGACGGCGACCCCCAGACCCTGGCCGACCGGCTGACCATGCTCGGCCTTGAGGTCGAGGACATCCACAATCCCTTCGCCGGACTTACGGGCGTGGAGGTGGGCAAGGTGCTGACCCGCGAGCCGCATCCCGACGCGGACAAGCTCTCCCTGTGCACCGTCGACGTGGGCGGCCCCGAGCCCCTGGCCATCGTGTGCGGCGCGCCAAACGTGGCCGCCGGACAGTTCGTGCCCGTGGCCACCGTGGGCGCGGTGTTGCCAAACGGCATGGAGATCAAAAAAAGCAAGATCCGCGGCCAGGCCTCCCACGGCATGATCTGCTCCGAATCCGAACTGGGCCTTTCCGAGGAAAGCTCAGGCATCATGGTCCTTTCCGGCGCCCCGGCCCCGGGCACGCCCCTGACCGAGGCCCTTGGCCTGGACACCTGCGTCCTCGACGTCTCCATCACCCCCAACCGGGCCGACTGCCTAAGCGTCCTGGGACTGGCCCGGGAGACGGCCATGGCCTTCGGGCTGCCGCTTCGACTGCCCGCCGCTCCCTTCACGGAAACCGCGCCCACCGCTGAAGACGCGGCCCGGGCCGTGGCCATCGAGATCGCGGACCCGGCCCTGTGCCCGGTCTACCGGGGCAGGCGCATCAAAAACCTCGCCGTGGGCAAAAGCCCGGACTGGCTGCGCTACCGCCTTCTGGCCGTGGGCCAGCGGCCCATCAGCAACGTGGTGGACGTGACCAACTACGTGCTCTTCGAGCTTGGGCAGCCCATGCACGCCTTTGACCGCGACATCCTGGCCGGAAATCTGGTGCGCGTGGCCCCGGCCGCAGGCGGCATGAAATTCACCACCCTGGACGGCCAGGAGCGCCTGCTCACCTCCCGCGACCTGCTCATCTGGGACGCCGAGAAACCCGTGGGCTTAGCCGGGGTCATGGGCGGGGCCAATTCCGAGATGACCGCACACAGCACCGAGGTCTTTTTGGAGTGCGCCGTGTTCGACCCGGCCGCCATCCGCAAGACCGCCCGTCGCCTGGGCATCCCAAGCGAGGCCTCCTACCGCTTCGAGCGCGGCGTGGATCAGGTCGGCTCGGCCTACGCCCTTGACCGGGCCGTCTCGCTCATCCAACAGACCGCAGGCGGACAGGTCCTCTCCGGCGTGGCCGTGGCCGAGCCCCGGCCCTTCACGCCGCCCCGGGCGCCCTTTCGCCGGGCCCGGGCCGAAAAGCTCCTGGGCGTCGCGCTCACCGACGACTTTTGCCGCGACACGCTTGTCGCCCTTGGCTGCACCCTGGAGAAGGACTCGGGCGAGGGCCTTTGGGTCCTGCCGCCGTCGTATCGGCTGGATCTGACGCGCGAGGCCGACCTCATCGAGGAAGTGGGCCGGGTCTACGGCCTGGACCGCATCGAGCCGGTTTTGCCCACCATCTCCCGCAGCCTGGAGGGGGCCGCCGCAAAGGAGTCCGTGCACGCCTTCTGGTCCCGGGTGCGGGCCTGGGCCGTGGGCATGGGCCTCAATGAGGCGGTCAACTACAGCTTCGTGGGCCACGCCGACCTGGACCAGCTTGGCCTTTGTGCGGCCTGCCGGGTGTCCGTGGCCAATCCCCTGTCCGAGGACCAAAACGTCATGCGGCCGGAACTGGCCCCGGGGCTCCTGCAGACCGTGCGCATCAACATCTCCCGGGGCAACGCCGACCTGCGTCTTTTCGAGGTGGCCAAGGTCTTCCACGCCGACGCCGCCTCCGAGACCGGCTGCCGGGAACCGGCCCGGCTGGCCCTGGTCCTGCACGGCGGCCGCCATCCCGAGGGGTGGCCCTTCCCGGCCGAGCAGGCCGGCTACGAGGACGTGAAGGGGCTCATTGAGAACCTCCTGGCCGCCTTCCAGCTTCCCGGGGCGGCCTACGCCCTGGCCGAAGGCCACAGCCCCTGGCTGTCGCCCCGGGTGGAGCTGACCCTGGCCGGGCGCGACTTCGGCTACATCGGCCGGGTCGCCCCCGACATCGCCGACGCCTTCCACGCCCGGCGCGAGTTGTGGCTGGCCGAGGTATCCCTTGATCTTCTGGCCGAGCTGTGCGCCGCCGGGAGCGTGAAGTTTGCGCCGCTGCCGGTCTATCCGCCGGTTCGCCGCGACATCACGGTCATCGCCCCGGCCGCCCTGTCCGCCCAGACCATCCTGGACGCCATCCTGGCCAATAAGTCGCCGCTTCTGCGCGACGTGTTTCTGGCCGATCTGTTCGTCCCCGAGGGCGGCGTCGAACGCAACCTGACCTTCCGGCTGACGTACCGCCACGACGCCCGAACCCTCAAGGACAAGGACGTGGACAAGGAACGCGAGGCCCTGACCAGACACCTGTCTGACGCCCTGGGCGTGCGCTTCTCCTGATTTCGCCCTCCCCCCCCCCGCCTAGCGACCGCAGGCAGGCAGGGGGTTGACCGCCGGGCGCTTTCTGGCGCACATCTGTACCGTCATGGAGCAAAAGACCTACAAGATCGGCGAGGCGGCCCGGCTGTGCGGCGTCAAGCCCTTTGTCCTGCGCTTCTGGGAGAGCGAGTTTCCCGAGCTCGCCCCCATCCGGACCCCGAAAGGGCAACGCCTCTATACGGACGAGCATGTGCGTCTGGTCGGCCGCATCAAGACCCTGCTGCACGAAGAGGGCCTGACCATCGAAGGGGCCCGCAAAAAGCTCGGAGGCGAAGAGGACGCCGCAGGCATGCTGCGCATCATCTTTTCCGAACTTACGGACATCCGCGAACAACTGGCCAAAACACCCCATGTCCACGACCATCCCTGACGCCCCGCGCGCGCAAAGGACTCCCGGCATGAATCGGCGCCTTCCCCTGACGCTTTTGTCCATGGTCTGCCTTGTGTTGATCACGGCGTACGCCGCCTCGGCAGCAGACGAGGCCCCTCCCCAGGCAGGCGTTCTCGAAGACCTGCGCGGGGTCATCACCGCCCGCCCTGAGACCGGCGATCCCCGCAGCGTCCCGAAAGACGGCCCCATCTTCGTCAGCGACACCATCACCACCGGCCCGGCGGACAAGGGCAAGATCGTCTTCGCCGACAACTCCATCCTGGAAGTCGGCCCGGACAGCGAGGTGCGCATCGCGGAATTCGCCTACGACACCAAGGACAGCGATAATTTCCGCCAGGGCATCAAGATGGCCAAGGGGCTTTTCCGCTACGCCACGGGCCGCATCGTGGCCCATGACCCGGACAAGCTCAAAATCGAGTCCCCCCTGGCCAGCATCGGCATCCGGGGCACCACCACCGACCACATGATCAAGGTCCAGGAGATCGAGAAGGACGGCAAGCCGGAGCGCGTCGTGGAATCCGAACTGCATGCCCTGCGCCAGTCAAAATCCAAGACCGAGGTGGTTGTCACCCACATGGACAAGCCCGTCAGCCTGAAAAAGCCCGACGCCGCCGCCTCCGTGGCCCCGAAAAAACCCACCGTCACCCGCCCCCTGACCGAAGACGAGAAAAAAACCTTTGCCGACATCCCCCTGTCGCCCGCGCCGTTCGATCCCCGGCCGGGCCTGAGCTTCACCGGCGGCGGGCAGTAGGCGGCGCCAGGGACGGCAGGCGCCCCGGGGCGGGGTGCGCACAAGCACGCCGTCGCCAGGAGCAGGGCTGACCTGCCCCAGGCCTGCGCCACACAGGCCTGCCCTGGACATCCGCGACCGTTTGTGGTTTTGTCGGCAGGCATGCTGCAGAAGCGGATTCCCGCACAAAAGCCAGACACCGCGTTTCAAACGGCAGTGCGCCACACGCACGCAGCACGACGGGAGCGCCACGCTCCCATCCGTTTTTAAAGAACATACGGTCTGGAGTACATCCCGTTTAGCCCTGCCTGACCTGCCAACCCCAATGGACATATGAAAACCGCCACCGCCTCCGCCCAACATGCCGCTGCAGGCGATCCGTCCGCCCCTGAAACGCCGCGTCATCTGTCCATTGTCGTTCCGGTCTACAACGAGCATGAGAACCTAAAGCCCCTGCATGCCGCCACCGTGAAGGCCATGGAGAAACTGGGCGCCAGCTTCGAGCTCATCCTCATCAACGACGGGTCCAAGGACAGTTCGGCAGAGGTCATGGACGCCCTGGCCATGCAGGACGCCCGCGTGCTGGCGGCGCACCTGGGACGCAATTCCGGGCAGACCGCCGCCATCATGGCCGGCATCGAAATGGCCCAGGGCGACATCGTGATCATCATGGACGCGGATCTGCAAAACGATCCCGCCGACATCGGCAAGCTGTTGGTCAAGATCGACGAGGGGTACGACGTCAGTTCCGGCTGGCGGAAAAATCGCAAAGACCATCCCCTCAAACGCAACCTGCCCAGCCGCGCCGCCAACTGGCTGATCTCCAGAATCTCCGGCGTGCATCTGCACGACTACGGGTGTTCGCTGAAGGCCTACCGCCGGGACATCATCAAAAACGTCAATCTCTACGGCGAGATGCACCGCTTCATTCCCATTTACGCCGCCCTTCTCGGGGCCAAAGTCACCGAGATTCCCGTCTCCCACCGCAGCCGCACCCACGGGACCTCGAAATATGGCCTGGAACGGGTGGGCAAGGTCCTTTTGGATCTGCTCGTGGTGAAATTCTTGATGAAATACAGCCAGAAGCCCATGCACATCTTCGGCAGCTTCGGCCTATTTTGCCTGGCGGGCAGCATGTTGAGCTTTCTGTACATGCTGTACCTCAAATTCTTCGCGGCCACGACGTTTATCGAGACCCCGCTGCCGCTTCTGACCGTGCTTTTCGCCATGATCGGGGTCAACGCCCTGTTTATGGGCATTATCGCGGAAATGATCATGCGCACCTGGTTCGAGTCCCAAAACAAAAAAACCTACAACATCGTCCGGATCACCAGCCAGAACCAACGCCCCGGCTGCCGCTGATCCCTGCAACCTCACCCACGGACACCCCATGTGCGGCATCTGCGGTTTCATCGGAGGCGGCGACCAAAGCCATCTTGCGGCCATGATGCAGCGTATGCGGCATCGCGGTCCGGACGCCGCCGGGACGTACGCCTCACCTGACGGCAGGCTGCACCTGGGCCATCTGCGCCTAAGCATCCTCGATCTGGCCGGGGGCGGGCAGCCCATGTACAGCGCCGACGGCAGCCTGGTCATCGTTTTTAACGGCGAGATCTACAACAACGCCCCGCTGCGCCGCGAACTCGAAGGCCTGGGCCACGTCTTTCGCACCGACCATTCCGATACCGAGACCCTCCTGTGCGCCTACCGGCAATGGGGACCGGAGCTGGTGCACCGCCTAAACGGCATGTGGGCCTTCGCCATCCACGATCAGGCCGCGTCGCGCCTTTTTTGCAGCCGGGACCGCTTCGGCAAGAAACCCTTTTTCTATTCCGCCGCCCCCGGCCATTTCGCCTTCGCCTCGGAGCTGTCGGCCCTGGCCGCGCATCCCCTGGTGCAAACCGCCCCCGACCACCGCGCGATCCAAAAATACTTCGCCTACGGCTACATCCCGGCCCCCCGCACCTTCTATGCCGGGGCAAAAAAACTTCCCGGCGGATGCAGCCTGACCCTGGACCTTGCGCGTCTTGAACCCGTGGTGCGGCGCTATTGGAGTTTCGAGCTCGCCCCCCAGGATTCGGACCGACCGCATTTTGAAGAGGAGCTGTGCGAGACCCTGCGCCACGAACTGCAGCAGGCCGTGGCCAGACGGCTGGTGGCCGACGTGCCCGTGGGCATTTTTTTAAGCGGCGGCGTGGACTCCTCCGCTGTGGCCGCTTTCGCCACGACCGCCACGGAGCGCGTGCTCACCTTCTCCGTGGGGTTCGAGGAGGCCAGCTTCGACGAGCGGGACTACGCCCGGCTGGTGGCCACGCGGTTTCAGACCACGCACCACGAGTCGATCCTGAGCATCGACGCCGTGCGCGACATCGTGCCTCTCGTTTTGGAGAAGATGGACGAGCCCATGGGCGACAGCTCCATCCTGCCCACGTACCTTTTATGCCGGGAAACGCGCAAACACGTCACCGTGGCCCTTGGCGGCGACGGCGGCGACGAGCTCTTCGCCGGATACGATCCCTTCCGGGCCTTGCGGCTGGCCGACCTGTATTCCCGCATGGTGCCCAGGCCCATCCATAAGGCCGTGGTGATGGCCTGCGCCGCCCTGCCCACCTCGCACCGCAACATGAGCCTGGATTTCCGCATCAAGCGCACCCTGCGGGGCCTGAGCTACCCCCGGCCCCTGTGGAATCCGGCCTGGCTCGGCCCCCTGGCCCCCCAGGAGCTGAAAGACCTTTTCACCGAGCCCGTGGACCTCGACGACGTCTATTCCGAGGCCATCGACGTGTGGAACGCCTGCGCCGGTCTCGACGACGTGGACCAGACGCTGCAGTTCTACACCCGGCTGTATCTGCAGGACGACATCCTGGTCAAAGCCGACCGGGCCAGCATGTTCAATTCCCTGGAGTCCCGCTCGCCCTTTCTGGACATCGATTTCGTCAATGTGGTCCGCACCATCCCCAGCCGCCTGAAATACCGCTCCGGGACCACGAAATACATCCTGAAAAAGGCCCTGGAGCCTGTCTTGCCCCATGAGATCATCTACCGCCCCAAGAAGGGCTTCGGCATGCCCGTGGGGAAATGGTTCAAGGACGGGGTGCTGACCCTGGACGACGGACCGACCCCGCCGGGGCTCGACGCGGGTTTTATCCGCAACCGGCTCGCCGAGCACCGGGCCGGGCGCCAGGACCACCGGGCCTTTCTGTGGAACCTCTGGCTGCTTCAGGGCATGTTGCGGCGCGCCGCATAGGGCCTTTTACGCCAGCAACATGGCCTGTGCAGGGGAATACGCCTTCGCGCCCGCGCCCGCCGGGCAGGCCGCCTCGCCCATGCGCGGCGCATAACCGCCCTGACGCCCCCGGACCGCCGCCATGAACATCCTGTGCATCAACTACGAATATCCCCCCCTGGGCGGCGGCGCGGCCAACGCCCTGGGGCATATCGCCCGGGAGCTGGCCGCCATGGGGCATGGGGTGCACGTGCTGACCTCGGCCTTCGCCGACCTGCCCCGGGAGGCGCTGGAGAACGGGGTCCATGTGGCCCGGACGCCCGCCGCCCGGCGGCATAGGGAAAAGTCCAATCCGGTGCAGATGACGGCCTTCGAGCTGTCCGCCCTGCGGGTGGTCGGGGCCTTGGCCGCATCCCGAAAAATCGACCGCTGCCTGCTTTTTTTCACCATCCCGGGCTGGGCCTCGGCCCTTCGGCTCTCCCTGCGGGGCATCCCCTACGTGGTGTCGCTGCGCGGCGGCGACGTGCCGGGATTCGACCCAAACCTTCGCCTGTTCCACACCATCCTGACCCCCATCCGGCGCCTCGCCCTGGGTCGGGCCAGGGCGGTCGTGGCCAACTCCCGGGGCCTGGCGGAACTGTCCATGCGCACGGACCCCGTGCAGGTGCGGATCATCCCCAACGGCGTGGACATCTCCCTGTACGACCGTCCGCACGGCCTGACGCGCAGGCCCGGCCCCACCCGGCTTTTATTCGTGGGACGGCTGGCGAAACAAAAAAATCTGGATTTCCTCCTGGCCCAACTGGCGGCCCTTGGCGACGCCTCCGCGCCGCCCTTCGAGCTGCACCTGGCCGGGGGCGGACCGCTGGAGGGGCGCCTGCGCCAGCGCGCGCAGGAACTTGGCCTGACTGGCCGCGTCATCTGGCACGGGCACGTGGACCGGGCGCGCGTTGTGGAGCTCTACGGACAGTGCGACATCTTCGTCTTCCCCTCCAGCTTCGAGGGCATGCCCAACGTGGTCCTGGAGGCCATGGCCAGCGCCCTGCCCGTGCTGGCCAGCGACATCATGGGCACAAGCGAACTCGTCGTGCCCGGGCAGACCGGATATCTCCATCCGCCAGACGATGCGGCGGCCTTTCGCACCGGCCTTTTGCGCCTGCTGACCGACCCGGAGCATGCCCGACGCCTGGGCCAGGCCGGACGGGAGCGGGTGCGCCGGGAGTATACGTGGCAGGCCACGGCCCGGGCCTACGAAGCGCTTTTGGCCGCGCCCTGACCGCACCTGCCACGCGCCGCCCCCTTTGCCCCGCATAAAAAAACCGGGGCCGGACTTTCGTCCGGCCCCGGGTCATGATCGGTTGCGCGGTGGGGGAGGGGGCTAGTACATGCCGCCCATGCCGCCCATGCCGCCGCCGCCCGGCATCGGGGGCATGTCCTTCTTGGGCTCGGGCTTCTCGGCCACGGCTGCCTCGGTGGTCAGAAGCAGGGAGGCCACGGAGGAGGCGTTTTGCAGGGCGATGCGGGTGACCTTTTTGGGGTCGACCACGCCAGCCTTGATCAGGTCTTCGTAGACGCCGGTGGCGGCGTTGAATCCCATGCCTTCCTTGCTCTCCTTGACCTTGGCCACGACGATGGAGCCTTCGAAGCCGGCGTTCTGGGAGATCTGGCGCAGGGGCTCTTCAATGGCCCGACGCACGATCTGGATGCCCGCCTGCTCGTCGTCGTCAGCGGCCTTGAGCTTGGCGAGGGACTTGTCGCAACGCACCAGGGCCACGCCGCCGCCAGGCACGATACCCTCTTCCACGGCCGCGCGGGTGGCGTTTAAGGCGTCCTCGACGCGGGCCTTTTTCTCCTTCATCTCGGTCTCGGTGGCCGCGCCGACGTTGATGACGGCCACGCCGCCCACAATCTTGGCCAGGCGCTCCTGGAGCTTCTCACGGTCGTAGCTGGAGGTGGTCTCCTCGATCTGGGCGCGGATCTGCTTGACCCGGGCCTTGATCTTCTCGGCGTCGCCCGCGCCGTCGACGATGGTGGTGTTCTCCTTGTCGACGATGAGGCGCTTGGCCTTGCCCAGGCTCTGCAGGGTCATGTTCTCAAGCTTGAGGCCGAGGTCCTCGGACACGCACTCGCCGCCGGTCAGGATGGCGATATCCTCGAGCATGGCCTTGCGGCGCTCGCCGAAGCCCGGGGCCTTGACGGCCACGACCTGCAGGGTGCCGCGCAGCTTGTTGACCACCAGGGTGGCCAGGGCCTCGCCTTCCACGTCCTCGGCCACGATCAGAAGCGGCTTGCTCATCTTGGCGACCTGCTCCAGAACCGGCAGCAGATCCTTCATGGAGGAGATTTTTTTCTCGTTGATGAGAATCAGCGGCTCGTCCATCTCGCAGACCATCTTCTCGGGATCGGTGACGAAGTAGGGGGACAGGTAGCCGCGGTCGAACTGCATGCCTTCCACGACTTCCAGGGTGGTCTCCAGGCCCTTGGCTTCCTCGACGGTGATGACGCCTTCCTTGCCGACCTTGTTCATGGCCTCGGCGATGATGTTGCCGATGGTGGCGTCGGAGTTGGCGGAAATGGTTCCGACCTGGGCGATTTCCTTCTGGTCGCGGGTGGGCTTGGCCAGGGTCTCGAGGTCGGCCACGATGGCTTCGACAGCCTTGTCGATGCCGCGCTTGATGGCCATGGGATTGCGGCCGGCGGCCACGAGCTTGACGCCCTCGGAGTAGATGGCCTGGGCCAGGATGGTGGCGGTGGTGGTGCCGTCGCCAGCCACGTCGGAGGTCTTGGAAGCCACTTCCTTGACCATCTGGGCGCCCATGTTCTCGAACTTGTCCTCCAGTTCGATCTCCTTGGCCACGGTCACGCCGTCCTTGGTGATGATCGGGGAGCCGAAGGACTTCTCGATGACCACGTTGCGTCCCTTGGGTCCAAGGGTGACCTTCACGGCGTTGGCCAGCTTGTCCACACCCTTTTTAAGGCGTTCACGGGCCCGGGCGTCAAAAAGAATTTCTTTGGCCATGGATGACTCTCCTTACTTTCGTAAATGGAATGAAATGAAAAAAGACGTCACGAAGACGGGTTTCACGCGCCTCTATTTTTCGATGATGCAGAGGATGTCGTCCTCGCGCATGATCAGGTATTCCACGTCCTCGACCTTGACCTCGGTCCCGGCGTACTTGTTGAAAAGCACCAGTTCCTTGGCCTTGACGTTGGGTTTGATCCTCTTGCCGTCTTCGCCGAGCTTGCCGTCGCCGACAGCCACGATCTCGCCCTTCATGGGCTTTTCCTTGGCCGTGTCCGGGATGTACAGGCCGCCCTTGGTCATCGTCTCCTCTTCGAGACGCTTCACCAGAACACGATCGCCAAGCGGTTTGAGCTTCATTGTGGTATTACCTCCATGGATGTAATGTGTTTTGTGCTGTTAGCACTCGCCTACGCCGAGTGCCAGTCTCAGGCGGGAGAAATCTAACCATGATCACCGCAAAGGCAAGAAAAAAATGTTCCCCCGCGGCACTTTTTTTCGCCGTAAACCCGGGCGTGGCGCAGCTCCAGGGATTATTTTCAGGGCCTTAAATAATCCCGGGGATCGGCGTGGTCGCCGCCGGGACGGCCAACCGGCCCCGGCCCCGGGAACGCCCCGGCCCCGGGCGGCGTCCCTGGCCAGATATCCGGCTGTTTTTTTTCATCCTCTTGACCCGGCAGCGGGTTTTGCCTAACGTTTCCCGGGCAGGCTTCAGCCACCCGCGCCGCCCGGCGCCGCCGTAGCGAAAAGGCCTGCGCTTCCGCCGCAACCGGATGCCTGCGACATGCGGTCGGCGGACAGGCGAGTCCTCAACCCCCCAAGCGAGGCGTCCATGCGCGACACCCTGGTTTTCGCAACCGTCCTTCTGCCGTTTTTCGCCGCCGTCCTGGCCTTTCTGGCCCGGGGCGACGTGCCGCGCAAACTGATCATGGTCGTGACCGCCCTGGTCCTTATCGTCTCCTCGGCCTGCCTCCTGGCCCAGGGGGCCTTCACCCTGGCGGCCTCGCCGACCTTCGAGGCCCTGGTGACGGTCGGCGACTTCGCGCTGCTCGGCATCATCCTCTACCTGGGCGCGCGCCTGAAAAACCAGATCGTCATCTGGCTGTCCGTGGCCCAGATCGCGGGATTGGCCTTCCTGGACTTCGCCCTGGCCGACCACGCCGCGAAAACCCCGGCCTTTTACGTGGACAACCTAAGCCTCATCATGGTGGCCATCGTCTCCATGATCGGCTCGCTCATCGGCGTCTACGCCCTGGGCTACATGAGGGAGCACGAGGCGCACCTGCATCTGGAAAAATCCAGGCAGCCCCGGTTCTTTTTTTTCATCCTGCTTTTTCTGGGGGCCATGAACGGGCTGGTCATGTGCGACAGTCTGGCCTGGATGTACTTTTTCTGGGAGATCACCACCCTGTGCTCGTTTGTCCTTATAGGCCATGACGACACGGAGATCGCCCGCAAAAACGCCGAACGCGCCCTGTGGATGAACGTGGTGGGCGGCGCGGCCTTCGTGCTGGGGCTTATCCTGCTCCAGAAGGCGGCCGGGACCCTGTCGCTTCAGGCCCTTCTGTCCATGGCCCCGGACATGGCCCAAAGCGGGCTTTTCGTGGTTCCCCTGTTCCTTCTGGTCTTCGCCGGATTCACCAAGGCCGCCCAGGCCCCGTTCCAGAGCTGGCTCACCGGGGCCATGGTCGCGCCCACCCCGGTGTCGGCCCTTCTACACTCCTCCACCATGGTCAAGGCCGGGGTGTACCTCATCGTCCGGCTGGCCCCGCTTTTCGCCGGGACCTACCTGTCGGCCCTGGTGGCGCTTTTCGGGGCGTTTTGCTTCCTGGCCATGGCCGCCATGGCCGTGGGCCAGTCCAACGGCAAAAAGATCCTGGCCTATTCCACCATCTCCAATCTGGCCCTGATCATCGCCTGCGCCGGCATCAACACCCCGGCCGCCATCACCGCCGCGATCATGCTCATCATCTTCCACGCCGTGTCCAAGGCCCTGCTTTTTATGTGCGTGGGGACCATCGAGCAGACCATCGGCAGCCGGGACATCGAGGACATGCGCGGCCTGTCCATGGTCATGCCGCACACCGCCGTGATCACCGCCATCGGCGTCATGACCATGATGCTGCCGCCGTTCGGCATGCTTTTAGCCAAGTGGATGGCCATCGAATCGGCCTCGGCCCAGTTTCTGGTGGTGGTCATGCTGGCCTTGGGCAGCGCCCTGACGGTGCTTTTCTGGGCCAGATGGGCGGGCATCCTCTTCTCCGCGCCCTTTGGGCATGCGCCGCGCGAGCAAAAGCCCGCCTCGGTGCGCCTGCCGCTGGTCATCCTGGCCGGGGCCGCCGTGATCTTAAGCCTTGGCGCGCCGGTCATCTACAACTCCCTGGTGGCCCCCATGGTGGCCCTGTACTACGCCGCCCCGGGCTACGCCACGGACATGGGCGCCATGCAAAACGCCACCGGCGTGTTCTGGGTCTATCCCCTGTTTCTGATCCTCGGCGTCGGGTTCGTCGTGGCCCTGCGGGCCGCCGGACGCATCGGACCGGCCGAGATATCCGCCCCCTACATGTGCGGGGCCCAGCGGGACGTGGACGGCCGACCGGGCTTCACCGGCCCCATGAACCAGCCTGTGGCGGCGACGGCGGGCAACGCCTACCTGCCCCGGATATTCGGCGAGGAGATGCTTGGCAGGTTCGCCAATGTGGCGGCTCTGGTGCTCGTGGCGCTTATGCTCGGAGGTGCGCTGTGGTAGGCAAACTGATTCTGGCCCTTGTGGCCGTGGCGCTCACGCCCCTGGTGGGCGGACTCCTGGCCGGTCTGGACCGGCGGTTCACCGCCTGGCTCCAGTCGCGTTACGGGCCTCCCGTGTTGCAGCCGTTTTACGACGTGCTGAAGCTTCTGGGAAAGCAGCGTATGGTGGTCAACCCCTGGCAGGCCCTGTGCGCCGTCGTCTATCTGGCCGCCGCCGTGACCTCGGTGTTCATCTTCTTCATGCAGGGCGACCTGCTCCTCATCTTTTTCGTGCTGACCATCGGCGCGGTGTTCCTGGTGGTCGGCGCCCTGGCCGCGCCCTCGCCCTACAGCCAGATCGGCGGCCAGCGCGAGCTTTTCCAGATGCTGGCCTATGAGCCGCTTTTGATCCTGGTCTTCGTGTCCATGGCCATGGTCACGGGCAGCTTCAAGATCACGGCCATTCTCGCCCATCCCACGCCGCTTCTCTATGAATTGCCGCTGATGTTCATCGTTTTGGGCTACGTCCTGACCATCAAGCTGCGCAAATCCCCCTTCGACATCTCGGCCAGCCAGCACGCCCACCAGGAGATCGTACGCGGGGTGCTCACGGAATATTCCGGGCCGTATCTGGCCATGCTCGAGATCGCCCACTGGTTCGAGGTGGTCCTGGTGCTTTGCATCTGCTCGCTTTTTTTCGCCACCAGCGCCCTGGGCGTGGCGATCCTTCTGGCCGCCACCTATTTCCTGGAGATACTCATCGACAACGTCATGGCCCGCATGACCTGGCGCTGGATGCTGCGCTCGGTTCTGACCGTGGGGCTGGTGTTGTCGCTGGTCAACATCCTGTGGCTGTACGTCGCCTAACCCCTTGCCGGGATTTCACAAGAGAGCCGAACCCATGTTCACAGACCTGATCAACAAGGGACGCCTCAAATCGCCGTGGATCATGCACTTCGACTGCGGCAGCTGCAACGGCTGCGACATCGAGGTCCTGGCCTGCCTGACGCCGATGTACGACATCGAGCGCTTCGGCATCGTCAACGTGGGCAACCCCAAGCACGCCGACGTGCTCCTGGTCACCGGCACGGTGAACCACCGCAACAAGCATGTCTTAAAAAATCTCTACGACCAGATGCCCGGCCCCAAGGCGGTCATCGCCATCGGGGCCTGCGGCCTGTCCGGCGGCATCTTCCGCGAGGCCTACAACGTGGTGGGCGGCGTGGACAAGGTCATCCCCGTGGACGTGTACGTGCCGGGCTGCCCCGCTCGGCCCGAGGCCATCATCGACGGCGTGGTCAAGGCCCTGGAGGCGGTCAAGGTCAAGCTGGGGCTTACGGCGTAAGCGCCCGCGCCCCGAGACGTTTCGAAACGCCGACCCTGGCGCGCCGCGCCGCCGGACCAGACAACATTACAAGGACGCCGCCTGACATGGACGCATCCCCCATCACCGCCCAAGGGCTCGTGGCCCTGGCCAAGGAAAAGTTCGCCGCCGGTTACCGCCTGCTGACCCTAAGCTGCGTGGATCTGGGCGAGACGGGCTTCGACATCCTCTACCATTTCGACAAGGACCTGCACCTTGAGAACTACCGGCTGACCGTGCCGCGCGGCGAGACCGTACCGAGCATCTCCGGGGTCTACTTCGCCGCGCTTTTGGTGGAAAACGAGATCCGCGACCAGTTCGGGATATGCTTCGACGGCATCGTGCTCGATTTCGGCGGCACCCTGTACCTGGAGGACGAGGTGCGCACCTCGCCGTTTTGCAAGTACAGCGTCACCCAAACAAAACCCAGCGAGGGATAGCCTGCATGGCCCGCACCATACTCCCCTTCGGTCCCCAGCACCCCGTGCTGCCGGAACCGCTGCATTTGAAGCTCGTGGTCGAGGACGAGATCGTCTTAGAGGCCGTGCCCGCCCTGGGCTACGTACACCGAGGCCTGGAAAAGCTGTGCGAAGTCCGCGACATAAACCAGATGATCCAGGTCGTCGAACGGGTGTGCGGCATCTGCTCCTGCCTGCATGCCGTGTGCTACTGCCAGGGCATCGAGGCCCTGCTTTCCCTGGACATACCGCCCCGGGCCAAATACCTGCGGGTCATCTGGGGCGAGCTGCACCGCATGCACAGCCACCTGTTGTGGCTTGGGCTTTTCGCCGACGCCTTCGGCTTCGAGAGCCTTTTCATGCAGTGCTGGAAGGTGCGCGAACGGATCATGGACATCATGGAGGCCACCTGCGGCAACCGGGTGGTGGTCTCGGTGAACGTGATCGGCGGCGTGCGCCGCGACCTGTCGCCGGAACAGTGCGCCTGGATTCTGGAGCAGATCGCCATCACGGAAAAAGACGTCAAGCGCCTGCAGTCCACGCTTTTGACCGACTACACCGTGTGCAAGCGCACCAAGGGCAAGGGCGTGCTCACGGCGGAGCAGGCCTATCAACTGGGCGCGGTGGGGCCGACCCTGCGCGGCAGCGGCGTGGCCCAGGACGCCCGGCAGGAGAACTATGCGGCCTACGGGGGACTGGAGTTCGCGCCGGTGACCGAACCCGACGGCGACTCCTATTCGCGCAGCGCCGTGCGTTTCCGTGAGACCCTGCAATCCGTCGATCTGGTGCGCCAGGCCATCGCCCGCATGCCCGCAGGCGAGATCGTCACCGCCACCAAGGCCAAGCCCCAGGGCGAGGTCACCATGCGCGTGGAGCAGCCGCGCGGCGAGCTTTTCTACTACATCAAGGCCGACGGCACGAAAAACCTGGACCGGCTGCGCATCCGCACCCCCACGTTCGCCAACATCCCGCCGCTTCTGGCCATGCTGCCGGGCATCGAACTGGCCGACGTGCCCGTGGTGGTGCTGTCCATCGACCCGTGCATCAGCTGCACCGAACGTTAAGACAAGGAGCGCGGTTCCATGTTCACCATGACCAAAAACGTCGTGCGCAACCTGCTCACCAAAAGCGCCACGCGGCTCTATCCCATCGACGTTCGCGAGCCCTTCGAGGGCTACCGGGGCAGGCTGGACAACCGCATCGAGGAGTGCATCTTCTGCAAGACCTGCCAGGTGAAGTGCCCGTCCCAGTGCATCACCGTGGACGCCAAGGCCGGGACCTGGGAGTGCGACCCGTTCGCCTGCGTGTACTGCGCCATCTGCGTGGATCACTGCCCGGTCCACTGCCTTTTCATGGACAATAACCACCGCAAGCCCTCGGCCGAGCGGGAGATGATCCATCTCCAGGGCACGCCGAAAAAGAAGAAGGCCCCGGCGGCCAAGGCCGCCACGGCGGCGGCAGCCGCGCCTGCGGCCGAGACCACGCCCGCGCCAGACGCCGTGCCCGCGCCGGAAGGCGGCGACACTCCGGCCTCGCCGCCCCCCCCGGCCCCTGAGGCCCCGGCCGACGACGAGAAATAACCCGCCCTCCCACCTTTCACACGCATCCGCCCGCCGCAGGGGAAGCGCCATGCGGCGGGCGTCTCTTTTCCCTTCTCCCGCCCTGCCGTCCCCCCGACAAAATTTTTGAGGGAGGGTCCAGGGAGGGAACTTTTTTTAAAAAGTTCCCTCCCTGGCCGCCGGAGGCTCCCTTCCCCACTCCCCACTCTCCACTCTCCTCTCCACTCTCTCCTCCCCGCACTCTTCTCCCCCCTCTCGCCCTTGGACAACCCCGCGACCCGTGCTAGCATGGGGCCGCCATGAACGCGCACCCTGCCACGCCACACGATTTCGCGGCCCTGTACCGCCGCGCCTTCGCGCTTTACGGGCCGAGCGCCCTGTGGAGCAGTCGCCCCGTGCCGAATCCCACCCGCGCCGACGCGCTGGCCATCACGCAAAGCCTTCGCGTGGAGGGCGACCTTGGCGCGAGGCGTCTGGCGGAACAGATCGAGCAGGCCTGCCGTGCCGCTGACTAGCCTGCAATCCGGCATCCTGCGCCTGCTGGCGGCGCACCGCGACCCCGAGAGCTATGTGGCCGGGGGCACGCCGCTTAACCGCGACACGGCACGGTATTCCGGCGACATCGACATCTTCCAGGACCGCGAGGAGCGGGTGGCCCAGGCCGCCGAGGCCGATGCCCGGGTGCTGGCCGATAACGGTTATGACGTGCGCTTCGTGCGGCGCGAGCGCGCCCTGTATACCGCGCTGGTCGGCAAGGACGGCGAGACGACCCGGCTGGAATGGGTGATGGACAGCGATTTCCGGTTTTTCCCGGCCATGCCGGACGAGCTTTTCGGGTATGTGCTGCATGCGGCGGACCTGGCCACCAACAAGATCATGGCCGCCGCCGGTCGCCGGGAACCGCGCGACGTGGCGGATCTGGTCACGATCCACGAGCGGGTGCTGCCGCTTGGGGCGGTGGCCTGGGCGGCGGTGGGCAAATCGCTGGGGTTTACGCCCGAGGGGCTTTTGCAGGAGGTGCGGCGGCTGGCGCGCTATACGGAGGCGGATTTCAGACGGCTGGCCAGCGACCCGCCGGTCGATCCCGCCGAGGTCATGCGGCGGTTCAGGCAGGCGCTTGACGAGGCCGAGGAATTTGTGGCCCGCATGCCCACGGACAAGGCCGGGATGCTTTTTCTCAAGGACGGCCGGGTGGTTGCGCCCGACCCGGATAATCTGGCGGCCTACGAGTCCCACGCCGGGTCACGGCGCGGCCACTGGCCGACCAACCTGGAGATCGAATCGGCCCTGTTCGAGCACTACAAAAAATAGCCCTACCGCCCACATCTCCCAAACATCCGCACCCCAAGCCACTCCATGACCAGGGACGGATTGACCTGCATCACCAGCGCCTCCTGGCATTCGCTTAAAAGCACATCGAAAAACCGCGCCGCGCCGGGGTCGGACACATCGGCCAGGAACCGGCCAAGCGGCGACGCCGCCTGTCCGGACAGGGCCTCTGCCAGGCACCGGGAGCAGGCCAGAAGGATGTGGTCGGCCAAAAGCCGCGTCATGCGGCCCTTGGAGCTTGTGCGCGCGAACCAGCCCCGGCCCGTGCGGTAGAACTCCGCCAGCGCCCCGGCCCACTCCATGGGGTCCTCGTCGCCAAGCTCGGCGGGAAGCGTGGGGGATTGTGGATCGGGCCAGGCCAGGGTGACGACGAAAGAGCGCGACACCAGCGTGGGGAAAAGCCGCTCCCGCTGCGGGGCCAGCAGCATGAAGCAGTGCTTCGGGCGGGGGTCTTCCAGGGTCTTTAAAAGCGAATTGGCGGCCTCGATGCTAAGCGCCTGGGCCTCGGCCAGGATCACCGCCCGCCAGCCGTCGCCGCGCGGCGGCTCGCCCGCCTTCTGGCGCACCTCGCGCACGTCGTCCACCTTGATGGACCCGGCCATGCCGTCCAAAAACATCAGGTCCATGAAGACCCGCTCCCGGATCTGCACGCAGGCCGGGCACGCCCCGCAGGGGGCGTCCGGCTGAAGGCAATTGAGCCGGGCGGCGAAAAAAAGCGCCGCGCCCAGGCGCTCCGCAGCCCCGCCGCCCTCGATGACCAGCGACTGGGGCGGGGCCTCGGCCAGCTTGCAAAGCCTGGCCAGGACATGGCCCTGCCGGGCGGGGATGCCGAAGGCCGCGCCGTTCATGGCCGGGGCCTCACGACGCCCGTCCCGGCGTCATGTCCAAAATGTCGGCGCGCATGTCCCGTGTTGAACATCTCGACCTGCCTGCCTTGCGGCTCACCGCCCGCGTCGCGACCGCGAAAACCGGCAGGCGGATAGTGCGGCTGGCTTCCTGACGCCTGTCGTGCGTTCAACACCCCACGCCATCAGGACCGAAGGATGGTCTGCCGCCGGTCCGGGCCCACGGACAGAAGCGAACACCGGGTGCCCAGGGCCTGCTCGATGCGCGACACGTATTCCCGGGCCGCCAGGGGCAGGTCTTCCCAGGCCGTAAGCCCCGAGAGGTCCTCGTCCCAGCCGGGCATGGTCTCGTAGAGCGGCTCCACCTGCTCCAGGGCGTTCTCCTCCTGGGGCGGATATTCGTAGACCTTGCCCTTGTAGCGGTAGCCGATGCACAGCTTGAGCTCGAAAAGCCCGCTTAGGACATCGAGCTTGGTCAGGGCGATTTCGGTGGGGCCGGAGAGCCTCGCCGCCTCGCGCAAAAGGACCAGATCGAGCCAGCCGCAACGCCGCCGCCGCCCGGTGGTGGCCCCGAACTCGCCGCCCTGGGACTGGAGGTAGTCGCCCACCGTGCCGAAAAGCTCGGTGGGAAACGGCCCCGACCCCACCCGGGTGGTGTAGGCCTTGACCACGGCCACGATGCGCGAAAGCATGGACGGCGCGCAGCCGCTTCCGGCGGCGGCCTGTCCGGCCACGGTGTTGGAGGAGGTCACGTAGGGATAGGTGCCGTGGTCGATGTCCAGGTGCGTGCCCTGGGCGCCCTCAAAAAGCACGTCGCCCCCGGCCCCGATGGCCTTTTGAATCTCGGTGGAGACGTCGCCCAGATGCGGCACGAGGCGTCTGGCCACAGGCAGGAGGGCTGCAGCGACCTCGGCCGGGTCAAGCGGCTCCAGGCCGTACAGATTCGCGAACAGGGAATTTTTCTCCACCAGGGCCGTCTCGATCTTGGCGGCAAGCAGGGCCTCGTCGGCGAAGTCCCCGGCCCGGATGCCGATGCGGGACATCTTGTCCTCATAGCAGGGGCCGATGCCCCGGCCCGTGGTGCCGATCTTGGCCCCGGCCCGAAGCGCCTCGCGCGCGCCGTCGAGCAGGCGGTGGTAGGACATGATGACCTGGGTCTTCTTGCTGATGATGAGCCTTTTGGGCGACACGTCCACGCCCCGCTCGGCCAGCATGTCCATCTCCCGGCACAGCACCTCGGGATCAAGGACCACGCCGTTGCCCACCAGACAGGCCGTTCCCGGATGCAGGATGCCCGAAGGGATCAGATGCACCACGGTTTTCTCGCCCCCGACCACCAGGGTGTGTCCGGCGTTGTTGCCGCCCTGAAAACGCACCACGGCATGGGCGTTCTCCGTCAGCAGATCCACGATCTTGCCCTTGCCCTCGTCGCCCCATTGGGCGCCGTGGACCACAATTCCGCGTCCGGCGGCCACACATCGCTCGGCCATGGCTCTTACTCCCCGTCTTCTTTGGGCCGCAGGGTCAAAAGCTTGCCCCGCTTGGCCGGATCGGCCGCAGGCTGGTTCGGCACGGACCGAAGTCCCTCCTCGCGCGGCATCCCCCGGGGTCCGGCGGCGCCGCCCGGGTTTTGCGCCCCCGGAGCGGCCGTGGCGGCCCAATGATGATTGAACAATTGATTTTTGAACCGCATGGCCTGGATCATGCCCAGGACCAGCACCGCCTCCTCCCACCTCCGGGACGGCTCGAACCGGCCGACCCGCCCGGCATACTCTTCCCACAAGGACATCAGCGACGCCTCGTCAAAGGCGGCCAACTGTCTGGCGAGCTTCACAAGCACCTTTTCCACCGTCACGCTCCTTGCCGGGATGCCCCGCGTCCGACATACGCCGCCGGGCGCACGCGGGCAGGTAAGCTCTAGCAGAAATGCCGCCACGGGCCAAATGCAATTTGCCCGGCTTTCCCGGCTGTGGTAGGCACGGCCAGTTGCAACGCCACATCACGGAGACGAACAGTCCATGAGCGATCTCAAAAAAATGTATTCCACCCTGTCGGACGATCCCTTTCCCGCCGACATGACCATCCGCCTGGGCGACGCCGAACTGCGCTTCGCAAAAAAGACCTGGACCATAGACGGGACCGAAAAGGGGTTGCGCTACGGCGAAAACCCGGACCAGCCCGCCGCCCTCTACGAGCTGGCCTCGGGCGGACTGTCGCTTGACGGGGTGGCCTTTCGCGGCCCCGGCCACAGGCTGGTGGCGGCCATGACCGAGGAGCATCTGGTCCAGTCCGGCAAGCACCCGGGCAAGATCAACCTCACCGACGTGGACGGCGGCGTCACCGTGCTGCAATACCTAAGCGCCAAACCCGCCGTGGTCATCCTCAAGCACAACAACCCCTGCGGCGCAGCCTGGTCCGACGCAGGCCTGGCCGACGCCTTCGACAAGGCCTTCACCTCCGACCGCATCGCGGCCTTCGGCGGCACGGTGGTGGTCAACCGGACCATGGACGAGGCCACGGCCGCACGCCTGACCCAGGTCTATTTCGAGGTGGTGGCCGCCCCGGACTACGAGGAGGCCGCGCTGGCGGTATTGCGCACCAAAAAAAACCTGCGCATCCTGCGTCTGCCCGGACTGGCCCGCCTGGAGGCGCTGGCCGGGGAGCCCTTCCTGGACATCAAATGCCTAAACGACGGCGGCATGGTGCTCCAGTTCTCGTTTCGCAACCGCATCCTGTCCACAGCCGACTTCCTCCCGGCCATGGCCGAAAAAGACGGCGTCACGACCGTGGCCCGCACGCCGACCCCGAAAGAGGCCGAGGATCTGCTTTTCGCCTGGGCCGTGGAGGCCGGGGTGACGTCGAACTCGGTCATCTTCGCCAGAAACGGGGCCACGGTGGCCATCGGCACCGGCGAGCAGGACCGGGTGGGCTGCGTGGAGCTGACCATCTACAAGGCAAAGACGAAATATGCCGACGGGCTGGCCTTCGCCGAGACCGGGCTGTCCCTGTACGAGCTTGAGAAAAAGGCCGAGACCGACGACGCAGCCAAGGCCCGCCTGACGGACATCCGCCGCCGCACGGCCGAGGCCAAGGGCGGCCTGCCCGGGTCGGTTTTGGTGTCGGACGGCTTTTTCCCCTTCCGCGACGGCGTGGATCTGGCCCTGTCCGTGGGGGTGACGGCCATCGCCCAGCCCGGCGGCTCCATCCGCGACGCCGAGGTCATCGCGGCGGTCAACGAGGCCGTGCCCCAGACGGCCATGGTGTTTACCGGACAGCGGTCGTTCAAACACTAGACTCGCCGGGGGCATCCCATGCTGCTTCTTTTCGTCTGGCTGGCCCTGACCTATCTGACAGCCGCCTTTCCCTTCGGCCTGTGGATCGGCCTGGCCTTCACCGGGGTGGACCCGAGAACGGCCGGCAGCCGCAACACCGGGGCCACCAACGTGGCCCGGCTGTGCGGCACGAAATGCGGCGTGGCCGTGCTGGTTTTGGACCTGCTCAAGGGATTTTTGCCCGTGGTCCTGGGCACGGCGTTTTCGGACTCGTGGATTTTTCTGAGTCTGGTGGGATTGGCCGCCCTTTTGGGGCATATGCGTTCGGTTTTTCTTTACGGCAAGGGCGGCAAGGGCGTGGCCACCACCATCGGGGTCTTTCTGGCCTACTCGCCCCTGGCGACGCTTCTGGCCGTGGCCGCCTGCGCGACGGTCATCAAATGTTCGGGATACGTCTCGGCGGGTTCGCTGGTCCTGGTGGCGGCCCTGCCCGTGGCCCTGCTCGTGACCGGGAAGACGGCCTACATCCCCGTGGCCCTGGCGGTGGCGGCGTGGGTGGCCGTCCGGCACCGGGACAACATCTCCCGGCTGCTCTCCGGCGAGGAAAAAAGCTGGCGCAAGCCGTCGTAATCCCCTGCGGGAAGGCCGCCGCCCGTCCGGATCAGGCTGCCGGTCCGGCTTCGGCCTCGGGGCGCCCCGGCGACAGGGGCACGGCATGCACCAAAACCATGTCCGGCGGCACGAACACGAAGCTGACGTCATGAAGCGCTGGCGGCTCCTGGGGAAAGCGGATGGGCAGTCTGCGCCGCACGGACTGGCGTCCTTCATAGGCCGTCCACAGCGACAGATAGACCTCCGGGAGATTCACCAGGATTTCCCCGGCCGGGCGCTCCAAAAGGCCCTCCAGGCGGCCGCGTCCCGCCGCCAGGGCGGCCCGGTTGGCCTCGGCCAGCACGAAGTCGCCCGCAACCAGCCGGAAGACGCAGGCCGGTTGCGGAAAATGCCGGTACAGAAACCGGAATCGCTCCCGTCCCTCAACCAGCTCCGCCTCCATGCGCCGCCGCTCGCTGACATCCGTCAGGGTGGCCGCCACCCGCACCAGATCGCCCCGGGCGTCGTGCTCCGGGAACACGCTCATGGAAACCCAGCGCATGGCCTCCCAGCCGTCCTGGCGAACGCCCACCGTGATGTCCCGCTGCGGCTCATGGGTCAAAAAAACCCTGGCCAGGGGCGACTCCTCGGTCCGCATGGGCGAGGCGTCCTCCCGGCACAGCAAAAAGGGCGGGCTGGCCATGGGGCAGCCCAGGATGTCGTCCGGGGAGACCCCTAGAATCTCAAGGGCCTTGTCATTGGCCATATCCACCCGGCCGTCGCCTGCGGCCGTGAGGATGCCCACCTCCAGGCTCGCCACCAGGCTGCGATACTTGCGCTCGCTCTCGACCAGGGCGACTTCCGCCGCCCGGCGCTGGGTGATGTCCCTGCCCACGGACTGGATTTCCGTCAAAACGCCGTTTGCATCGAAAAATCCCCGGTTGACGAACTGCATGAACCGCACCTGGCCCGCGCCGTCCACCACCCTGTTCTCCACCACCACCAGGGGATGATCCGGGGCCAACTCCGCAAGCTTGCGGTCGATGCGCCCCAAATCCTCCGGCACGGGGAGAGGCCGCCACGTGTCCCGCATGAGTTCGCCCAGGGTCTTGCCGAACAGACGGCAATAGGTCTCGTTGGCGAAAATAACCGTCCCGTCCGGACGAAACCGGCAGATGGCCTCGGTCTGCGACTCGACCACCGCCCGATAGCGGTCCTCGCTGGCCCGCAGGGCCTTTTCCATGGCCTGCACCTCGGCCAGACGATTCGACAACTGGCGGTTGGCCTCGCCCAGTTCCCTGGTGCGGGCCGCCACCCGCTGCTCCAACTCGTCGTGGGTCTGCCGCAGGGCGTCCTCGGCCTGCACCCGCCGGGTGATGTCCATGCCGTAGATGTTGGCGCATTGCCGCTCGGGGTACGGCACGACGGCGCAATGAAACGTCCGGGGCGGGTAGCGCAATTCGCCATCCAGCGGCCTCCCGTCGTCCAGGGCCGCCCGCACCAGCCCGTACAGTCCGGCATGGCCGGGGTCCAGAGCCATGCCCGGGGACACCCCCCACAGGGACGCGGCGGCCGGATTGGCGTATTCCACGTCTCCATCCCGGCGCACCCGCAAGACCGGATTGGGATTTTCCTGCGGAAGCCTGGCCAGCGACCGGGCCTGGCGCACCGCCTCAAAATGCTCGGTGACGTCACGCAGGGCGCCCGATATGCGCCTTGGCGTCCCGTCCGGGCCGAACTCCACCTGGGCCATGGCCTGGGCCAGACGCTCCCGGCCGTTTGCGCCCAGAAAGCGGAAGCGGTATTCCACCTCGCCCGGCCCGGCCAGGGCGGCCTGCCGCACCTGCGCAAGGATATGGCGATCCTGCGGATGCACATGGGACAAAAAAAACTCCCAGGTGGGATCAGCGGTCCCGGGTTCATGGCCGAACAGGCAAAACATCTCGTCGGACCAGTAGTTGACGCCGGTGATCAGATCCCGGTCCCAACTGCCGATGCGGGCCAGACGCTGGGACTCGTTGAAGCGGGCCTCGAGCAGCGCCTGTTCGCGCAACATGGCCTCGTAATCCGGGTAGTCTCCGGGCGGGGAGGCGGCCGCCTCCTCCCGGCGGATCATGGCCGCGAAATGGCCGGGGCGGGCGCGTATGGCGGCAAGGACATCCGCCGCCACCTTGCCCGAAAGGGCGAGTATCTCGTCCGGACTTTCGCCAAGCTCCCGGGCCAGGGCCACCACCTTCTCCTCGGACAGGGAGATGCTATGGCCGCGCTCAACCCGGCTTAGGTGCGACGGATGCACGCCAACCGCCGCCGCCACCCGGCGCAGGGAAAAGCGCTTGTCACGCGCCAGAAGCGTCAGGCGCTTGCGGCGGAGCCGCTGGCCAAGGGGACTCTGATCCATGGTGTTGACCATATCGTAAACAGGACACAGGTTCAAGGCGTGACTCCGGATTTCCTGGCCCATCCCGACATTTCGCCGCCGGTCGGGACATCGGCCCTGCTGCGGGGGATTGTGATTACGCCCCAAAAGGCATAGACGGATCAAAAGGAATCTCAGATCATGAAAGAATCGTTCATCCTGTCTCCTTCGCTTCTGTCCGCCGATTTCGGCCGGTTCGCCGAGGAGCTCGCCGCCCTGGAAGAGGCGGGCGTGGCCTGGGCGCATCTTGACGTCATGGACGGCCTGTTCGTCCCCAACATCACCTTTGGGCCGCCCATCATCAAGCGGCTGCGCCAGACGAGCCGCCTTTTTTTCGACACCCATCTGATGATTGAGCGCCCTGAGCGCTATCTGGCCGAGTTTCGCGACGCCGGGGCCGATCTTATCTGCGTGCACGCCGAATCCACGGCGCACCTGGAACGGGCCTGCGCCGAAATCGCCCGGCTCGGGGCCAAACCCGCCGTGGCCCTCAATCCGGCCACGCCGCTTAGCGCTGTGGAATATCTGTTGCCGCAGCTGCACATGGTGCTCATCATGAGCGTCAATCCCGGCTTCGGCGGCCAGTCCTTCATCCCTTTCTGCCTGGACAAAGTCCGTGACCTGCGGGCCATGATCACCGCCCGGGGCCTGTCCACCCACATCCAGGTCGACGGCGGGGTCACCCCGGACAACACCCCCGCCCTGGTGGCCGCCGGCGCCGACATCCTGGTTTCCGGCTCGGCCTTTTTCGGCCATCCTCCCTATGGGGAGCGCTTGAGGACGTTTCATGAAGCGGCGCAAAAAGGACGGTCCTGAGGCCGGCATCCCGGCCCCCCCCGTCACCCCCCGACCGGGCCGCCACCCGGCAAAGACCCGCCTGCCCAGGGCCGGGAGCGCCGCCGCGCGCCGCGCCCGCCTGACCTCCATGCTCGAGGCCATGGATGAACGCATCGCCTATGTGGATGCGGCCGGGGTCGTGCGGGAGATCAACCGCCGCTTTCTCGATTTTCTGGGTTTGCCCCCGCACGACGTCCTGGGGAAAGACATGGCGGTGCTTGGCCTGGACACCGCCGACTGCCAGACCAGCGCCTTTTTCGAGCTTTTTCGCAAAGGGGCGCTCACCTCGTCCACCGCCGTCAACCAGCGCCTGGACACGGCCGACGTGACCATCCGCATCCAGCCCGTCTCCCGGGCCGGGGCGGGACGGGACGGTTTCGACGGCATCATCGTTTCGGTCATCGACGTCACCCCGCTGGTGGAGGCCAGACGCTCCGTGGAACGCGAGAAGGCCTTCCTGGAACAGGTGCTGGACATCGCCGGGGCGGCCATCTGCATCATCAACCGGGACGGCCTGGTGACCACGGTCAACGACGAATTCACGGCCATCACCGGATTTCCCCGTGAACTGGCCCTGGAACGCCCCAGGGACGAAATCCTGCTTATCCGGGAAGAGCCCCCCGGCCCGGCCTTCGCCAAACACCAGTGCCGCATGCAGACGGCCGTCGGCCAGGAGATAACCATCCTGCGCAATGCGGCCCCCCTGCACGACTCCCGGGGTGAAACCGTGGGGACCATCGAGTCCTTCGTGGACATCTCCGAGATCGTGCAGGCCAGGATCAAGGCCGAGCAGGCCAGCCGCATGAAAAGCATGTTTCTGGCCAACATGAGCCACGAGATCAGGACCCCGCTCAACGCCCTCATCGGCATCCCCCAACTGCTGATCCAGACCGCCCTGACCCCGGAGCAGCACGAATACGTCGAGACCATGCGGGCCACAGGCGACGCCCTGCTGGCCATCGTCAACGACATCCTGGACCTGTCCAAGATCGAGGCCGGACGGCTTCAGATCGTGCCCGGCCCCGTGGAGACGGCCCGGCTGCTGGCCGAGACCGCCCATCTCATGTCGCCCCAGGCCACGGCCAAGGGCCTGTCCCTTTCCTTCCGCATGGACCCGGACCTGCCCCTGGTCCTTACGACAGACCCCTTCCGCCTGCGCCAGATACTGCTCAACCTGCTGTCCAACGCCGTGAAGTTCACCGACGCCGGGCATGTGATCCTCTCCGCCGCACAGGCCCCGGACAAGGGGTTTATACGCTTTACGGCCACAGATACCGGCCCCGGCATCCCCCCCGAGGCGGCCGCCCACGTTTTCGAGCCCTTCTATCAGGTCGACGGGTCCGTCACCCGCCGCCACGGCGGCACAGGACTCGGTCTGTCCATATCGCGGCGGCTGGCCATGCTGCTTGGGGCCAGGGATCTTTTTCTGGAAAGCGCGCCCGGGCGGGGCAGCACCTTTTTCTTCGACCTGCCCCTCGCCTTCCCAGGCGACGCCGCCCCGGCCGGGGACGCCCCGATTCACGCCGACAATCCTGACTCCGGCCAGCAGCCGCAGCGGCCCGAACTGTCCCGGTTGCGGGTCCTGGTGGCCGAGGACAACGATTTCAACCGTTTCTTGCTCGGCAGGATACTGGACAAGCTGGGAGTGGCCGAGGTGGCCTTTGCGGCGGACGGCGAGCGCGCGGTGGAGATGGCCCTGGAGCGAGCCGCCCTGCGCCAGCCCTTTGACGTGCTTTTCCTCGATCTGCGCATGCCTGGCCTGGACGGGGCGTCCGCCGCCCGCAGGCTGCGCCGGGCCGGGATCACCGCCGCCATGGCGGCCCTGACCGCCCAGGCCATGGAGGAGGACGCCCGCCTGTGCCGGGAGGCGGGCATGGACTATTTCTTCGCCAAGCCCTACCGCATCCCCGATCTGGAGCAGGTGCTCACCGCCGTGGCCGCCGGGAAAAAGGACCCCCTGCCGTGAGCCGCATCGAAACGGCCATCCGGAACTATCTGCGCACCGTGCTGCGTTTTCCCGATAACGAGATCGCCGAGATCCTGGAGATCGGCCGCGAGGCCCTGGCCAGGGGCATGGAGGACCTGGACCGGGCCGTGGCCGCACAGGACGTCGTACGCGTCATGGAGGCAGGCCACGCCATGAAGGGGATGCTGCGCAACATGGGGCTGGACGACACGGCCGAGCTGGTCGGGCGGTTGTGCGCCCTGGCCCAAAACGATCCCCGCAGCGGGCTCCCCGAGGCCTCAGCCGCCCTGCGTCGCGACCTGGAAGACTTCCTCGGCCGTCCGGGCCGCTTTGCGCCGCACCACGTGCGAACCATGGACAGCCGCCCGGTCAAGGATTAAGATAGGCGTGCGATGAAACACGTTCCCCATGATCTCTCCCGGCCAACATCCGCCGCTTCCCCGGTCGCCCGGGCCGGGGTCATGCTTGTCGCCGCCCTGCTCCTTTTTTCCGCCGTGGCCCAGGTGACCTTCGCCGGCCCGGAGACCGTCTGGGCCCCCCTGATCGCCAGACTGGAGGCCGACGGCCTGGACCGGACCGCCATCTCCGCCCTGTTCGCCTCGCCCGCCGTGGCCTTTGATCCGTCCATCATGACCAAAAAGATCGATTCCATGGTCAAAAACCGCTTCGAGCCGGTGACCGTGACCCGCCGCAGTCTGGAGAAAAGCGCCTACCGCCGCTTCCTCGATCCCTGGACCATCTCCAACGCCGCAAAATACATGGCCGAAAACCGGGAAACCTTCACCTCCGCCGAAAAGGCGTACGGCGTCCCGGCCGAGGTGGTGGCGGCCATCCTCTTGGTGGAGACCAAGCTTGGCAGCTATCTCGGAGACCGGGAGGCCTTCGGGGTGTTGGCCAGCATGGCGCTTTGCAGCGATTTCGAACTGGTGCGCGCCCGCCTGAAAAACCTGAAGAACTCGCCGGAACGCACGGCCTTCGCCAAACAGGCGGCCCAGGACAAGGGAACCTGGGCCTATGAGGAATTCAAGGCCCTTTTGACCTACGCCACGGCGAAAAAGACCTCGCCCCTGACCATCCCCGGCTCGATCTACGGGGCCATCGGCATCTGCCAGTTCATGCCCACCAACGCTTTGCGATTCGGCGTGGACGCCGACAAGGACGGCGTGGTGGACCTCTTCGCCGAGCCCGACGCCATCCACAGCGTGGCCAACTACCTGCGCGGGCACGGCTGGAAGGCCGGGCAGACCGAAGAGGAGCGCCGGGCCGCCATCTACAGCTACAACCACAGCAATCTCTATGTTATGGCCGTCCTGACCGTGGCCGACAAGCTCACGCCCTACCGCCCCGCCTCCTGACCGCGCGGCGGACAGGCCGCAGGCCGGTCGCGCGGCGGAGACGGCCCCAGGCCGGTCGCCCGCCGGGGCCGTCTCCGGGATGCGCCGCCAACCGGCTCAATTGGGCTTGGGGATGGGGAAAAACTGGGCGTTGGGACGGGCGGACGCCGAAAGATACGACCCTGTCGCGTAGCCTTCCTCGAAACCTTCACGGTAGCCCCTGGCGTAGGCCCCGCGCACGCCGCCAGCCGTATTGACCTTCCTGGGCCGGGAATACGACTCCGACTTGAGCTCGGCGGAGACCATGAGCTTGCGCCGAGCCCCCTCCAAAGACCGCACATATTCCGCCATGGCCTGGTACTTGGCCACGCCCGCAGGCGGGCCCGGCGGGGCGTCGAGCCGCGAGGACGCGAGCAGATACGCGAACACGGCCACGATCAGGATTCCGGCCACAAGAACTGAGCGCACGCCTGCCTCCTCCATCCGGCCGGAGGGAAATTCCCCCGGTCATGGTAATCCTATCGGCGGCGCACGGGGCGTTCTTTAGAAAAATGGCGCTTACAGCCTGTCCGTGGACAGGCCATGTTTTTTGAGCAGGGCGTAGAGGCGGGAGCGCGACAGGCCGGAGACGGCCAGAAGCTTGCGGATGTTCCCGGAATGCCGGGCCAGGATCAACCGCAGGTATTCGGCCTCACGCTTCTCGCGGTAATCCTTGAGGGAGGGGAGGGCCGCCGCCTGGTCGCCCGGCGTGGGCTGCTCCCACCCTGCGGGCGCTGACGGCTGGGGCGCCGCCAGGGCGCTGCCGACGGCCAGGGGCTCGGCCCCCACGGCATGGCGGACGGTATCGGATTCGCCCACCTTGGACCGCACGGCATGCACCCGGATGTGCAGGGGCAGGTGCACGGGATGCAGCACCTGATCGTCCCGGGCCAGGGCCAGGACGCCCTCCATGGTGTTGCAGACCTCGCGGATGTTGCCCGGCCAGGGATAGGCGGCCAGGACGGCAAAGAACTCGTCGGACAGGGTCTTTTCCGGAAGCCCGCGCCGCAGCCGGGCCTTTTTCAGGAAATGTTCGGCGAAAAGCCGCACGTCCTCCATGTTGTCCCCAAGCGGCGGCAGGTCGATGCCCAGGCCCTGCAACCGGAAAAGCAGATCCTGCCGGAAAAGCCCCTGCCTGGACATGGCGTCCAGATCCTGGTTTGTGGCGGCGATCAATCTGAAATCGCAGGATTTCTCCTCTTTCGCGCCAACAGGCCGGAACCGTCGCTCCTGGAGCACCCGCAAAAAGGCCTTCTGGGCCGAAAGCGGCAACTCCCCCACCTCGTCCAGAAAAAGCGTGCCGCCGTGGGACTGGAGCACCAGGCCGTCGCGACGGCTGTCCGCGCCGGTATAGGCCCCCTTCTCATTGCCGAAAAGCACGCTCTCCACGATGGTGGGCGGCAGGGCGGCGCAGTCCACCACCACAAAAGGCTGCCCGGCCCGGGGGGAGTTGGCGTGGATGGCCCGGGCGAACAGCTCCTTGCCCGTGCCGGTCTGCCCGGTCACCAGCACGTTGACCTCGCCCGCCGCCGCCTTGGCCGCAAGCTCCAGGCTGGCGGCGCGCCGGACGCTGTTGCCGCTGATGCCGTCAAACCGGAAGGCCGCTGCCGGGGCGCCGCCGCCGCCCCGGCGATATTCCATGGCCCGCAAAAGCGGGGCGGTCATGGTGCGCACCGAGGGCGGTTTTTCGATATAGTCCCAGGCCCCCTGGCGCATGGCCCATTCCGCGCCGTCGGCCTCGCCCCAACCGGTGATGACGATGACCTCGGGCGACGACGGGGACTTCTTGATGTCCGCGATGGCCTCCAGGCCATTGCCGTCGGGCATGCGTACGTCCAAAAAGACCACGTCCACATCCCCTTCCCGGGCCAGACGGCGGCCCTCGTCCAGGGTGGCGGCCGTGGCGGCCTGATGCCCCAGACGCGTGACCACCCGGGTCAGGGCGTCGCGAATGTCGTGATCGTCGTCGATGATGAGAACGTTGCCCAAGGCGCCTCCGGGCGGCCAGACGCCGGATACGGCGTCAGGCGTGCAAGGACTGGAAGAAAATCCCCGGCGGGTCCGGCGCAGGCGGGGAACGCCGAAAAAAGGAGGTCGCCGGAAAACCTTGCGGGGGATCGTGTCCGATGAGCATGAAAAAACTCCATGCCGCTGTCAAGCGCTCCGCCGGGCGCTGGGCCGGGCGGCCCGGCCCTACCCCCTGCCCCCGGGCCGCACCATCACCAGATACCTGGCCCCGGTGAGCGCCTCCACCGCCTCGCCCACGGCGCCAAAGCCCAGCCGGGCGTAAAACGGCGCGCTGCGCGGATTGAAGGTCTCCAGATAGCAGGCGGCCCCCGCAGCGTCGGCCTCGGCCAGGGCGGGCGCCAAAAGTTCCGCACCAATGCCCCGCCCCTGGCAGGCCGGGGCCACGGCCATGATCGACAGATACCACGCCGCTTCGGGGATGCCTGGCGGCAGGCGTTTTTCCATGTTGTCCACCATGGCCCGGTAGTTGGCGCACCCCTGGGGCCCAAGCACCCGGGCCAGATCGGCCAGCTTGCCCTCCCGGGCCGCCTGCAGGCGGGAAGGGTCCTGGCTGGTGATCCAGACGGCGGCGCCCTGGCCAAAAGCCAGATCCACCCGGCCCACCTCGCGGCCCTCGGCCATGGACCGGACAAAATACCGGGCCAGCCGCTCCCGGCGGGCCGCGGCGTCATGGCCGCAATCGACCGCCAGGGCCTCGTAAAAGGGATCGGCGTCAAGGGCCATAGCCAGCGCCGCGCCCGCCCCCTCGTCTTCCTGAACCGTCATGGCGGCCTGACCTCCCATCCTGTTTCCGGTCGGTCTATATCTCCGGGAGCGCCGCGTCCAGCCGGACGGGCGGAGGCCCGCCGCGCCCGGGCCGGGATGGCGGCTGTCGGCGTCAGCGCCAAAGCCTCCAAGGCCGACTGCGGACGGCGTTATTCGCAAACGCCACAGCGCGGCGTCCGTCACGCTTCACGGGGAAACGCCCAAAAATAGCGGATACGCGTTAATATATCCCTGCAAATTGTCTCGCACATTCCATGCAACATTTATAGACGATGGCATTGAATCCACGCAAGACCGGCGCTGCTCATAAAACCATTGCAAAATGCCCGTATGAGAGGTATCATTAGTATACTTGACCACTCGTTTTGCAAAGGATTTCCACTTTTTTGGGCGACATGATTGCAAAACAAGTGCGAATTTTCATCCCGGCTGCGTCTCGGACCATGCGCAATACGTCAGCAGGATATGTTCCTCACCACTTAGGCCATAACGCACCCGCCGCAGAACACGGAACGTTCTCCCGCCGCACGGCAGCACGGAGGCCCGACATGACCCCGAACCATCTTTCCCGAAATCCTTCATCATTATTCATCCGACTTATGATCCTGGTCCTTGGCCTTGGCCTTGGCGTTCAGGGATACGGCCTGTCCGTCGCCATGGCCCAGGAGACCGCCCCGGGCCGCAGCCAGGCGAAGGTGGAGACGCTTGTCTCTGATCCGTATTTCACCCTGCGCAGGCTGACCTTTCCCGGAAAGGCCCCCCTTGACGAGACGATCATCAACGGCCCCCCGACGCCGCCGCCAGGCTATGAAGAGCAACGCGCCCCCGTGGACCTGGCCAAGGCGGGCGCCAAGGCCGCCTCCCTGACCCTGACCACCCCGGCCTTCAACTGGGTCTTCGGCTGCTCCTCGGTCTCCGGGGCCATGATCGCCGGATACTATGACCGCACCGGCTATCCGAACATGTACACCGGCCCGACCAACGGCGGGGTCATGCCCCTGGACAACAGCTCCTGGCCCACATGGACCGACAGCGCCAGCGTCACCTATCCCAACCTGCCCCTGGCCGGATCGCACATGGGGGTGGACGGCCGGGCCACCAAGGGATCCATCGACGACTACTGGGTCAGCTACGATAGTGCCGCCAATGACCCGTACATCACCGGAGGCTGGGCCCAGCATGTCTGGAGCGACGCCATCGGCGACTACATGAAGACCAGCCAGTCCGCCTCATCTAACGCTGACGGTTCGACATCGTTCTATACCTATACAAGCAGCTCAGATCAACTGACATGCACAGATATGGAGTCATTCTCCATAAGCGACCTTGATGGAACATATGGCAGAAAGCTCTTTTACGAGGCACGTGGCTATACCGTCACTGACTGTTATAACCAGAAGACTGACAACGTCATTGCAGGTGCTTTTTCCTTCGCCCAGTACAAGGCTGAAATCGACGCCGGACATCCGGTCATGATCAACGTCACCGGCCACACCATGGCCGGCGTGGGCTACGACGACGCCACCAGCACCGTCTACCTCCACGACACCTGGGACTACCTCACCCATTCCATGCCCTGGGGCGGCAGCTATTCAGGCATGACCATGCAGTCCGTCAGCATCGTCAATCTGGCGGCGGCGCCAGCCGCCCAGAGTTCACAGCCCTGGGAGCTCCTGCTCATGGATGAGGAATGAGGCGCGCGTCCTCCAGCCTTACGCTTTGACATGGAAACGCGGGGAAAATACCGTCGCGCTTCGTAAAGGACGGCTTTTCCCCGCGTTTCGCCGGTTGCGACGCAGACCAGCGATTCAAAAAGCCCTCATGCCGGGCAGACACCCCGGGCGCCCCACATCCGGCCTCGTCGCCGCGCGCCGCCATGCCCGCCAAAGCGGCCCGCAGGGCCGTTTTCTCCCGGACTCCCTCCGAAAGAACCTTGACAGGCCGCCCCGGCCACTCCATACCAAGCGGCAGGGGCGCGAAGATGGACGGCCGGGACGGTCCCGGCCGGGCAAAGGGAGGCTTCGCGGCCAGAGACGATGCACGAAAAGATTTCTGTCGCAACACTGACGCCGGGCATGATCCTGGCCGGAGACGTCCGACGTCCGGACGGCGCCCTGGTGGCCCCCCGGGGCACGGTCCTTTCCGAGGGGCATATCGCCCTGTTCGCCACCCACAAGGTGGACGCAGTTCTCGTTGAGGGCGCAGGCGGCCCGGAGCAGGCGGATGAGCCTTCTCTTGACCCGCTGGTCCTGGAGGCGGCCAGGGACCATGTGCGGGCCCGCTTCGTCTTCGCCGGCCCGCGGCGCTCGGCCTTGGCCGAACTGGCGCGTCTGGCCGTTCCCGGCGTAGCCCGGACCATGGTCCGGAAAAAGACCGCCTTTCCCGATCCGCCCCCGCCCGCGCCAGTCGTCCCGAACGCCTCCGGCGAAACGCCCCGGACCCCGCCCACCATCCGGGACATCATCGCCTCGGACCCGGCATTGGTGTCCCTTCCCGACGTCTTCGCCCGCATCTGCGAGGTCTTGAACAACCCCGTCAGCACCGCCAAGGACGCCGCCCAGGTCATCGGCATGGACCAAAGCCTGGCGGCCAAACTCTTACGACTGGTCAACAGCGCCTTTTACGGCTTCCCCACCAAGGTCGACACCCTGGCCCGGGCCGTGACCATCGTCGGCAGTCGGCAGCTCACCACCCTGGCCCTGGGCATCTCCGTGGTCTCGCTGTTTCGCGATCTGCCGCCGGGCCTTGCGGACGTCAAATCCGTGTGGAAGCACAGCGTGGCCTGCGGTCTGACGGCCTCGGCCCTGACCGGACACGTCGCCGCCTGCCTGCCGGACGGCGCGGAGCGCCTCTTCGTGGCCGGTCTGCTGCACGACGTGGGCAGGCTGGTCATGTACCGCAATCTGCCCGAACTGGCCGGACTGGCCCTGCGCCAGGCGCGGCTCGAAAAGACCCTGGTGCGCCCGGCCGAGATACGGGTCTTCGACTTCGACCATGCAGCCCTGGGGCAGGCCCTTTTGACCGAGTGGCGCTTTCCCGAAAGCCTGGCCCTGGCCGTGGGGAGCCATCACGGCCCGGGACGCCGGGGATGGGTCCCGGACACGGCCATCGTCCATGTGGCCGACGTCATGGTCAACGCCCTGCGCCTGGGTTCAAGCGGAGAATACTACGTGCCGCCGCTTTCCCCCGAGGCCTTCGCCATCCTTGGCATGGCCCCGCAGACCCTGGCCGAGGTCGCAGGCAAGGTGGACGACCAACTCGACGCCGTGCTGTCCGTTTTCCTGCCTGACGACGATCCCGCCTGACCCTTGCCTCCCCCGCATCCAACGGACGCCCCATCCATAGACTGCCGGGCGCAGGCGACGCCCCGCCAAGGACCTCGCCGCACGCAGGCCCCAGGCGCGCCCAGGCGCGCCCAGACGCGACCAGACGCGACCAGACACGCGACCAGACGCGGCCAGACGCGGCCGCCGTGCCGAACGCTGCGACGCCGACCACGGCGCGGGAGCAGCGGCCTAGATGATGGTGTTTTTGCGGTCGAGGTACTTGCCGACCAGAAATCCGCACAGGATGCCGATGACGCAACTGGTGATGCAGGTGACGCCGAAAAAGGCCACCAGCTCGTTGACGTCGCCGATGATCTTGCGGCCAAACAGGATGTGGAAGAAGGCGTAAAGAATCCAGATCACGATCCCGGCGTGGAAGCCGTAAAAAAGACCGTCCATCATCCGGTCGTGGACCTCCACGGACTCGATGTACTTGTAGCACACCAGTTGGGCGATGACCCCGAACAGCGTGATGGACCCGAAGGAGGCCAAAAACTGGATGAACATGACCAGGAGCGAGGCATACAGGGGGTCGCCCTTGCGAATGGAAACGATAAGCCCAGGCAGAAGGCTCACCATCCAGATGGCCAGGACGCTCAGCTCCTGCTTCTTGGAGCGCAGAAGTTCCTTGATTTTGGCTGTATAATCCATAGGATGGGCATACCTTCCGACGATGCGGCGTCTGCCTCGGCCGCCTTGTGCGTTCGACCGGCGCCTTCGTTTCCGAACGCAGGCCGGTCGTGGGAGGGCACCATACGGGGATTTGCAGGCGTCCGCAATGTCTGGGCGCCGACCGGACGCTTTTTTTGATTGGAGACGCCCGCAGAGGGTGCTACGGTCAGGCCGCCGGACATCTCCGGGGCCATTCACCACACAACCGCCGTCGGCCGACTCGCAGCCGGGGCGTATCCGCGCCGTCACATGAAAGAAACGCCTTCCATCCTGATTGTGGACGACGAGGTGGTCAACCTCATGACCCTGGAGTGGATGCTGCGCGACGCCGGTTTCGAAACCTGGCGCGCCGCATCCGGCCCCGAGGCCAGGCTTTTGGCCCCCAAGGTCCGCCCGGACCTGATCATCTTAGACATCGTCATGCCCGACGAGGACGGCTTCACCACCTGCGAGAAGCTCCTGGCCGACCCGGTCCTGGGCGCGACGCCCATCATCTTCATCTCCGGCCTGGGGGACGTGGACAACAAGGTGCGCGGCCTCAAGATGGGCGCCGTGGACTACATCGCCAAGCCCTTCGCCAAGGAGGAGGTCCTGGCCCGGGTCAAGCTGCACATCCGCCTCCGGCAGGCCCACGCCGCCATGCTCAAGGAGCAGGCGGACAAGCTGTCGCAGTTGCGCGAGGCCCAGCAGGCCATCCTGGTCAATCCGCAGGACGTCCCCGAGGCCCGCTTCAGCGTACGCTACGTGCCGGTTCTTGAGGCCGGGGGCGATTTCTACGACGTGTTCCCCATCACCGAGAGGTCCATGGGCTATTTCGTGGCCGACATCTCCGGCCATGATCTGGGCGCGTCCTTCGTCACCTCTTCGCTCAAGGCCCTGTTGCGACAAAATTCCGGCCCCCTTTTCACCCCCCAGGAGACGCTTAAAAACATCAACGCCGTGCTCACCGGCATCCTCAAAGACGGCAAACACCTGACCGCCGCCCTGGCCGCCCTCAACCGCACCCGGGGCACGCTGACCCTGGTCAACGCCGGACATCCGCCCCCTGTCCTGCTCACGGCATCGGGCGAAACCAGCCTTTTGGACGTGGAGGGCGACATCCTGGGGGTCTTCGAGCATGCCCAGTTGGGCGTGCTGGAACGCAAGGTCGAACCGGGAGACCGGATATTCCTGTATACGGATGGTCTGGTGGAACGGTTCGGGACAGGGTATCGTTCCCGGACCATGGGTATCGAGGCCCTGGCCCGGGCCTGCCGCCAGACCCGCGACCTCCCCATGGCCAAGGCCGTTGACGAGTCCGCCCGGCTGGTCGCCAAAAACGGCGACGGCGGGCACGGCGCCGGGCCACGCAACGAGGACGACATGGTCCTTCTGGGATTCGAGGTCTGACGCAACCCCGGACACGGACGTACGGGACGGGCGGGGACGGCATCGGATGGCCGACGCGGGGAGCGCGGCGACACACGGCAACAAGGAGGCAGGGGCGTGGCGTACGAGTCGCATGGCGAGGCCGACGGCCTGCGCATGGCGTTTTCGGCCGAGACGCCCAATATCGACCGGGCGGTGGCCGAGATCGCGGATTTCGCATCCCGACACGGTCCGTTCCCTCTTTTCGACATCAAGCTTTTTCTGCGCGAGGCCCTGCTCAACGCCGTCTTGTACGGCAAACCTGCGGCGGCCGCGCCGGGGGACGTCCACACGGTCCGCGTGGCCGTGCGGCTGACCCCTGACGCCCTGGAATGCGTGGTGTCCGACGCCGGGCCGGGCTTCGACTGGAGGGCCAGGCGCGGCTGTATTCCGCCCCCGGAGGCCGAGAGCGGACGGGGGGTATGCATCATGGAGGCCTACGCCGACGAGGTGGAGTTCAACGCCGCGGGAAACGCGGTGCGGCTGGTCAAAAAAAGGTGCGGGGCGTCCCCCGGCCTTGGCGAAACGGGGAAGACGACATGAGCGACACGGCACACGCTGTCGATGTGGTGGTGCGGCCGGGGCAGGACATCGTGGCCTCCACGGCGGAGGGCCTGCGGGCGGAATGGAAAAAGCTTATGCAACCCGGGGCCGCAGCCCTGACCGTGGATCTGGCCGGGGTGGAGATGATCGACTCCGTGGGCCTGGGGCTTCTCATCGCCACCCACAACACCCTGGGCAAATCCGGCGGCAGGCTGCGCGTGTCCGGGGCCAGCCCCGACATCCTGAGCCTTTTTCGGACCATGCGCCTGGACAAACATTTCATTCTGGAAGGCTGACGGCGTCCGGAGGACTCACATGGATCAGATGGACGACGACATCATGGCTATGTTTGTGGAGGACACCCGCGAGCACCTGGCCGACATCGAATCCTGCCTCATGGATATGGAGCACGGCGGGGCCGACATCGACGAGGAGCTGGTGAACAAGGTCTTCCGGGCCGCCCACTCCATCAAGGGCGGGGCCGGATTTCTGAATCTGCAAAACACCCGGGACCTGGGCCACAAGCTGGAGAACGTGCTGCACATGATCCGGGGCCGGGAGATCGCCCCGGACACCCGGGTCATAAACATCCTGCTCGGAGGCTTCGACCGGCTGCGCAGCCTCGTGGAGAGCGGTCCGGCCGGGGACGCCGAGGACATCTCCGACCTTCTGGCCGAGCTGTCGAGCCTGGCCGTGGCCCACCTGCCCGAGGAGAAAAAGGCCGATCTGACCCGAACCGTGGACATCTCCCTGCCGGGCGGCCGGACGCTTTTCACCGAGGACCGCTTAAGCCTCAAACAGGCCGTCACGGGCGGCAAGCTCCTCTATCTCGTGGAATACGATCTCATCCACGACGTGCATGCCCGGAAAAAGACCCCCCTGGACATCTTTTCGGCCATGGAGGCCAGCGGGCTCATCCTCGACTGCCGCATGGACCTGGCCGCCGTGGGCGACCTGGACGCCCCGCCGACCAACAACATCCCCCTGTACGTGCTGTTCTCCACCATCGTCGAACCCGATGTGGTCAGCTATCTTTTCGCCCTGGACGAGCGCCGCATCACCCTCTTGGACCAGGAGGCACTGCTGGGCGACAACGCCCAGGCTTCGGCCCCATCCCCGGCAGCCGCCGAGGCGACGACGCCGCCGTCGCCCCCCCCTCCCGTGGACGCCGCCCCGGGCGACACGCCCGGGTCCCCCGAACGGTTCGGCCCGCTGGAGGTCATCCGCGACCAGGCGGCGACCCGGATCGAAACCGGGCCTGACGGCGAGGCCCCCGCCCCGACCGGCGCGGATCTGGCGGCGGCCCTGTCGGCCTGTCTGGCCCTGGGACGTCCGGTCCGGCTGACCCTTTCCCCCCGCATCGAGCCCGACCTGGACGCCTTGCTGGCCCTGGTCAGCGCGGCCAGGACCTTCGCCGCCCGGGGACTGTCCCTGGCCCATGCCGGGGCCGTCCCGCCCGGGGTGTCCGCCCAGGCCGCGCGAGCCGGATTCACGGCCCGGGCGTTGGCCGATGCGGGTGTGAGCACGGATCTTTTCGGCATTTCGTAGCGCCCCGGCCTGACGGGCGAGGCACGAATCCTTGGCGCCCCTGGAGGGACACGAATGGCTTTGGACAACGGAATGCGAGACCTTTTCATGGAAGAGGTGGGGGAAACCCTGGCCGAACTCGACGGCGCGCTGCTTGAGCTGGAAAAATTCCCTCACGACACGGAGCTCGTGAACCGCATCTTCCGGGCCGTGCACACCCTCAAAGGGGCCTGCGACATGTTCGGCGTGGACGACGCCGTGGCCCTGGCCCATGCCGTGGAATCGGTCTTCGATCACGTGCGCGGCGGCTGGCGGGAGGTGGACAAGGCCCTTTTGGACCTGACGTTTATGGCCAGGGACCGGTTCTCGGCCATGCTGGCCGAAGGGGCCGATCCGGCCGCCGAACGCGACGAGGCCCTGCTGGCGGCCATCCGCGCGCTGCTTCGCACCACCAATCTGACCGAGGTCGACGCCGCGCCGACCGCCACGGGCCAGGACGGGCAGGCCGAACCGGCCCAGGCCCAGCCGCAGCCTGACGCCCCGTCCGCCGCCACCTTCCGCATCCGGTTTGCACCCCCCAAGCCTGACGGCGTGCTGGCCATTCTGGATGAACTGCGGGGGCTTGGCGAATGTCAGGTGGAGGCGGACGTAAGCGAGGTTCCCCTGCTTGACGGCTTTGATCCCGCTGCCTGCCCGGCCGCCTTCACGGTCCTTATGACCACGGACAAGGGGGAGAACGCCATCCGGGACGCGTTTTTATTCCTGGACAGCGGCGCCGAACTGACGGTGACGGCTGTGGAGGAATGGGAGCTGGCCGACGCCTGGGCCGCCCTGGCCGATGCAGCGGCGCAGCCGCAACCCGAAACCGCGGCCCCGCCTGCCGCAACCAGTCCCGAGGCCCCGGGAGATCACGCCCCTGCGGCCTCCCGGACCGAATCCGCCTCCGCCGCAGCCTCGCCAGGGGACGTATCGGGCCAGGGCGGCGCCGACCCCGAGGCCAGGACCGCGCGCAAGGCCCCGCCCAAGGAACCGGTGCACAGCCTGCGGGTGGACGCCGCCAAGCTCGATGAGCTGGTCAATCTGGTGGGCGAGCTGGTCATCGCCCAGGCCCGCTTAAGCCAACTGGCCGGGGTCATCCGCCACGCGGCCCTAACCGGCGTGGCCGAAGAGATCGAGCGGCTGTCCAACGAGCTGCGGGACAACACGCTGGGCATCCGCATGCTGCCCATCGGCACCACCTTCAGCCGCTTCCGGCGTCTGGTGCGCGATTTGTCCTCGGACATGCAGAAGCAGATCGAACTGGTCACCGAGGGCGGCGAGACGGAGTTGGACAAGACCGTCATCGAACAGCTCGGCGACCCCCTGGTGCATCTTCTGCGCAACAGCATCGACCACGGCATCGAGCCGCCCCGGGAGCGCATGGAGCACGGCAAGCCGCCCACCGGCAAGATCATCCTGTCCGCCGAGCACGCCGGGGGCGAGGTGCTCATCCACATCATCGACGACGGCCGGGGCATGGACCCGGACAAGCTCCGGGCCAAGGCCGTGGAAAAGGGCCTGATCCCGCCGGACGCCCGACTCTCCGAGAGCGAAATCTTCAGCCTGATCTTTTCGCCCGGCTTCTCCACGGCCGAAAAGGTGACCAACGTCTCGGGCCGGGGCGTGGGCATGGACGTGGTCAAACGCGGCATCGAGTCCCTGCGCGGCAAGATCGACATCCAAAGCGAGCTGGGCAAAGGAAGCCGGATCATCATCAAGCTGCCCCTGACCCTGGCCATCATCGACGGGCTGCAGGTCAAGTCAGGGGATGAACACTACATCATCCCCCTGTCCCTGGTGGAGGAATGCGTGGAGCTGTCGGGGCAGGCGGCGGCAAGGTCCGGCCGCAACCGGACCATCCACCTGCGTGGGGAGATCGTTCCCTATATCCGGCTGCGGGAGGTCTTCGGGCTGCCCGGCGAGGCCCCGCCCATCGAGCAGGTGGTGGTCACCCGCCACGAAGGGGAGCGGGCGGGTCTGGCCGTGGATGAGGTGGTGGGACAGCAGCAGACGGTGATCAAAAGCCTGGGGGCCTACATCGGCAACGTGGAGGGCGTCTCCGGGGCCACCATAAACGGCGACGGGTCCATGTCGCTTATCCTCGACGTGCCGACGCTTGTGGCCTCGGTCAAGCGGGAGACGACGTAAGCGGGCGGCCCCGCCTCGACCGGCCGGGACTGGCCGGGACTGGCCGGGGGGCGCATTGCGGCTAGATGGCCGCGCCAAGCACCATATTGTCGCGGTGTACGGCCTCGGGGTACGACACCTGCCCCAGGACCTGTCCGATGCGGCTGCTGCGAAGCCCCATGATCTTTCGCATGTCCAAGGCCCCGTAGTTGGTCAGCCCCACCGCCACCACCTCGCCGTCGGCAAGCACGATGCGCACCGGCGCGCCCACCCCGAAATCCCCGGTCACATCCACGATCCCGGCCGGAAGCAGGCTCTTGCCGCCCTCGCGCAAGGCCCGGGCCGCGCCCGCGTCGATCACCAGATCGCCCTTGGGGTCCAGGTTGTAGGCCAGCCAGTACTTGCGCCGGGAGATGGCCTTTTTCTCCGGGACCACCCAGGTGCCCGCCTCCTCACCGGCGAAGGCCCGGACCATGGCCCCGGGATCGCGGCCGCACAGGATCAGGGTGGGGGTGCACAACTGGGCCACGCGCTTGGCCGACAGCAGCTTGGAATGCATGCCCCCGGTGCCCAGCACGGTTTTCTGGCCGCACATGGCCGCGATGTCCAGGTCGCCGATGTCCGGGATGCAGGCCATGGGCAGGGCGTCCGGGACCTCCTCGGGGTTGTGCGCGAACACCCCTGCCGCCGAGGTCAGGTTCACGAACAGGTCCGCCCCGACCACCCCCGCCAAAAGCCCGGCCAGACAGTCGTTGTCCCCGTAGACCAGCTCCTGCACGGCCACCGAATCATTCTCGTTTATGATGGGGATGACCCCGAAATCGAACAGGGTGCGCAGGGTGTTGCGCAGGTTGAGATAGCGCTCCCGGGACTCCAGGTCATCGCGGGTGAGGAGCACCTGGGCCGCCGTGCGGCCGTGGCGGGAAAACTCCTGGTCGTAGGCGTGGATCAGGCGGCTTTGCCCGATGGCCGAGGCCGCCTGGCGATGCGGCACGCAGGCCGGGTTGTAGTGGGAGCTGATGACCCCGCGCCCGGCGGCCACCGCGCCGCTTGAGACCATGAGCACGTCGCGGCCCTCGGCGGCAAGCGTCGCCACCTGCCGGGCCAGATCGGCCACCACGGCCTGATCCACCCCGCCCTGTCCGGCCAACACCGCGCTTCCCACCTTCACCACCACCCGCCGGGCCTCGGCCATCACCCGGCGGCGCTGCTCCCGCCAATCCGTCTCGTCCATGCGCCTGTCTTCCTTCGCTGGCATCCGAAAATCGCCGCTTCTGTCGCGGCAAAAAAAGACCGTCCCGGACGCGTCCTTACGCCGTGTCGTCCGCCACCCGGCCCGTATCCGTCTCGCCCGGGGCGCGCCGCCAGGCGCCGGGCAGGGTCAGGGCCCGGCTCTCGGCCAGCACCCCGGGCCGGGACGCGTCGGCCTGGGCCATGTCGTCCTTTATGGAGGCGTTGACCTTCTCCACCAGGGGCACGAACGTGTCCGGCTCGATGATGGGAACCAGGGGATCGGTCATGGCCGCTTACGCCTCACGTACAGGTTCGCGCCTTTTTTCCCGGCGCGTGCGCGATATGGTAGCGCCTTGCCGCCTCGCGGGCAAGACGCCCCGTGCGGGTCTGCGCCACGGGCGCCGCGTCTTCCGGGAAACGGGTCGGCCCGCTACGACAGGCTCTCCATGAGCTTTCTGGCCGGCTCATAGCCGGGGTCCAGGTCCAGGGCCATGCCCAGGTATTTCCTGGCCTCCACGGGCTTATTGATCTTTTGCAGGGACATGGCGATGTTGTAGGACACCGACGGCGCCTGCTGCACGATGGCCCCGTCGGCCTGCAGGGCCTTTTGGAACGACTCCCAGGCCTTGGGGTAGACCCGGCCGTCGGCGTAGGCCACCCCGATATTGTAGTACAGCCCGGCGTCCCCGGGGGCCAGGTTCAGGGCCTTGGCGTAGTTGTCCACGGCCTCGCTCCACTTCCCCTGGCGCCGCAGGGCGATGCCCCGGTTGTTGAACATCCACAGGTCGTCCCTGGTCAGGGCCACGCCCTTGGCGTCGATGGCCTCGGTCATATACGTCAGGGCCAGCTCCTCGTCCTTTTCGCCGATCTTGCGGGCGATCTCCATAAGCGACTCGCTGACCATATCGACAGCCACCCTGCCCACCACCTTCTTGGCCTGCTCGAAATATTCCCGGGCCTTGTCGGGCTCGTCGCGGGCCAGATACGTCTCCCCGATCTCCACCTTGCGCTCGAAGTTGAGCGGGGAGAGGGCATCGAGCTTGTTTAAGAAAAAAAGCCTCTTGTCCGTGTCGCCTGTGTGCTGGCTTAAGTCCGCCAACTTTTTAAGCGGCTCGATGTACAGCTTCTCGCTCTTGTAGGCCTTGACGTAGTGGGCCTCGGCCGCCTGATGATCGCCCCGACGGGCCTCCAGGTCGCCCATGAGCAGGCGCCCCTTGAGGCTGTCCGGCTTGATCTCGAAGATGCGCGCCGCCACGGCCTCGGCGTCGGCCAGTTCGCCGCTGTCGATAAGGGCCGCGCAACGGTCCATGAGCACCCCGAGCTGGCTGTTGGGCCGGATGGTGAAGGCGATCTTCTCGATGATGGCGTTGGCCGAGATGGGTTTGGTGATGAAGCTGTCAGCCCCCACCTCATGGGCCAGGATGATCTCCTCGCGCGAGGTCTCGGAGCTGACTACGATGATCCTGATCTTGTCCGGATAGAAGCCCTTGAGCACCTTGACGGTCTTGATGCACGACGCCTTGTGCATGCGCCGCTCCAAAAAGACGAGAAGCGGCGCCGTGGCCTTCTCGGTCAGCTTGGCCATGAGCGTCACCGCATCGTCGTATTCCTGGACCTCGCGGCAGAAGCTGCGGACGTCGAGCTTGAGGTGGGAGACGGTGAAACGAATGGCCTTGACGAAGGCGTCGTCGTCGCTGCAGGTCACCAGGCTTCCGCCCTCGCCCAGATAATCCAGGACGACCTTCTCGTATCGCTTGACTGTCTGATCGGTCTTAAGCCGCATCACAGTGGTCATGATCCCCCCGGTTCATGATTGGACGCCGCCTCGTCGCAACGAGGCGTCACGGGTCTTCGGCGCGGCGCTCCCGCCGCAAGAGCTCCACCAGCTCCGGTTCGAGCCTGAAAAGCGCGCTGTCCGTCTCCGGGGACACGTAGACCGTCAGGCTGTCCGGGGCGGCGTCCCCGGCCTGCGCGATCCTGGCCGCCAGCTCATGGTCCACCGTGGTTCCGGCCATGGCCACCGTCTCCCCCCCCAGGACGAGATCGGCGGCCAGCACCATGCCCGGCACGACCTCCCCGGGCGGCGCCTCGCTTTTGGTGAATCCCTCGCGGGCCTGGGCCAGGGCGGCGAAGGCCTCGAAGATGCGCGGGTCGTACCAGCCCGGGCGCCCGCGCATGACGGCCAGGGCCTGCCCCTTGGCGTGACCGGAGCAAATCAGCGTATCATAGTCCAGGGCCACCTTCAAAAGACGCGCCCCCAGGGGGATGTCCTGGCCGCTTGGCCCCCCTTTCGGAGGCCCCGAGCCGTCGTAGCGCTTTTCCTGATGGCGGATGATGTCGGCCACCTCGCTTAGGCGCGGAATGTTCTCCAGAAGGTCTCCGGCGATGCGCGGGTGCTGGTCGAAAAGCCGCTGCCGACGGGGGTCGAGGCCGCCGGTTTCGAGCATGTCCGCCAGCATCCGCTCGGGCAGGGCGGCGCAGCCGATCTGGGAGAGCATGACCGCCAGCTCCAGCCGCCAGGGTTCCGGGATGCCCAGATATCCGGCCACATCCAGCACGATGCGCTTGACCCGGGCCGAGCGGCCGTGGGCCTTGGCGTTGAGCAGGGCCAAAAGATCCGTGAGCACCTTGATGGTGCCGCGCAGGGTGCCCTTGAGAAACGTCCGCTCCGCCGTGACCAGCCCGTACTGCTCCATGGCGGCGGCAAGGGCCGTCTCCAGCTCCTCCTCGGCGCACGGCTTGGCCAGAAAGCGAAACACGTGGCCGGTGTTCACCGCGTCCATGGCCGAGCGGATGTCGGCATAGCCGGTGAGCATGATCCGCACCGTGTCCGGGCAGGTCTTGCGCATCCGGGAAAAAAACTCCACGCCGTCAATGCCCGGCATGCGCAGATCCGAGACCACCACGGCGTAGGGGCCGTTCTCGGCCACGGCCTCAAGCCCGCGCACCGCCCCCAGGGCCAAGTCCAGGTCGTACTTCTTGCGAAACGCCCGGCCGTAGGAGGCCAGGGTTTCGGGGTCGTCGTCAACGAACAAAATCTTGCGTCCGCTTGGGGGCACATGCACTCCTTTGTCCCGCCATAACCCCGGCCCGCCGCTTGGGCGAAGCCGGCCACGTCATTCTCCCGTCCCTTTTCCTCCCGGCCCGCCTGGGTCGTCAATAGGCAGCCGCACGGCGAACTCGGCCCCTGCCCCGGGCGATGAATGAAAAGAGATGTCGCCCCCATGCCTCTCTACCACGGCGTACGCCAAAGACAAGCCCTGGCCGGTCCCCTTGCCCACTTCCTTGGTGGTGAAAAACGGCTCGAATATCCGCCCCCGGACCTCCTCGGGGATGCCCGGGCCGGAGTCGGCCACACTGACCGTCACGAATTCGTCCTGCCGGGTGGTGCGCACGGTGATGGTCCCCACGGGGCCTGTGCGCTCCCCGCGCGTCTCCTCGATGGCCTGGGCCGCGTTGAGCACCAGATTCAAAAACACCTGCCCCAGCTCCTGGGGCAGGCCGCACACCGACGGCAGCTCGGGGTCGAGATCCATGGTCAGTTCGGCCACGTCCTTCCACTCGTTGCGGCTGACCAGTATGGCGTCGCGTACGGCGGCGTTGAGGTCGAACCAGGTTTTCTCCCCGCCGCCCGGATGGGAGAACTGGCGCATGGCCCGCACGATGTCCGCCACCTGCCGGATGCCCTTGCGGCTGTTGGCCACGGCGGCCGGGATCTCGGCGGCCAGATAGTCCAGGTCGGCCTCGCGCTCGGCGGCGGCCACCATGTCGAGCACGGCAGGCGGCAGGCCGGACGGCGAGGCCCCGGAATTCCCCGGCCGCCCCAGGGCCTGGCGGTAGCTTTCCACCAGACGCATAAGGTCGGCGAAGGCGCCCTCCAAAAAACCGGCGTTATAGCTCACGTACTGGATGGGGGTGTTGATCTCGTGGGCGATGCCCGCCGCCAGACGGCCGATGGACTGCATCTTGACCTCGTGGCTGGCCATGGCCTGGCGGACCTTGATGCCGGTGATGTCCCGGCCCAGGATGAGCACGCCCGGCGACTGCCCGTCCGGGGCGGTCACGGGGTTGGCCGTCAGTCCCAGGAAACGCTCCTTGTGCGCCGTGCGCAGCCGTATCTCGTCAAGGCGCACGGCCGTCTGCGAGCGGCGGCAGGCGGCGATGGCCTCCCGCACCCGCGCCCAGTCCCAGCCGATCTCCAGGTCGAAAAACGAGGCCCCCAGGGTCTGCCGCTCGTCCAGGCCCACCATCTCCACAGCGGCCCGGTTCCAGCGCGTGACGGCGTCATCGCCGTCGAGGCTGATGAGTATGGAGCCTATGGAGGAAAAAAGCAGCTCGATATCCTGGTTGGCCTGGCGCAGTTCGCGCTCGGCGGCCTTGCGCACGCTCACGTCCCGGACGAAAAGCAGCACCCCGTCGCGTCCATGGTCCACCTGCGGCAAACGCGTGGCCGAAAGCTCCAGGCAACGCGTCCCGCCCCCGGAAAGGGCGACGGAGATCTCTTTCATGCGCCCTGTCTGACCGGCCAGGGCCTCCCTGGCCGGACACTCCGCGCAGGGGCATCCCGGCCCGGACAAAATCTCATGGCACGGGCGTCCCACAGGGTCGCCCTCCCCGAAGAACCATCCGACCATGGCCCGGTTGATGCGCAGGATCGTCATATCCGCCGACAGGATGCACAGGCCGTCCGGCGCCATATCGAACACCATGGCCAGACTGTCGCCGCATCCGGCGCAAGCGTCGCTCTCATGCCGCGTCATGCCGCCATCCTGGGCGTGATGCGGGTTCATCGCATGAGACCGGAAAATTCAGGGGCTTCCAGGTCCATATCGCCCTCCCCGACATCCCAGGCGGCGGCGTCCGGGACGTCGCCGCGATCCAAAACCGCCAGAAACGCCAGGGCCTCCGGGAAATCCGGCGCGCTGGCCAGGGCCTTTTCCAAGAGCCGCCGGGCCTGCTTTCCCTGGCCCTTCTCGTAAAACGTCCGGGCGATATTATAGAGCAGATGCTCGTCCTCGCCCTGCAACAGCTTGGCGGCCCGGTTGTAGAACTTGAGCGCCTGGGCGTGCATGCCGTTTTTGCGCAACCGGATGCCGAATTCGTTGAAAAGATGCTTGTGCTTCTCGTCGAAGGCCCCATCCAGGCCCACCACCCGCCGGAAAACGATGTCGGCGTTTTCCGACTCCCCCCGGGCCAGATAGGTAAGCCCCAGGCCGAAGATGCCCCGGATATGCTCATTGTCCAGGCGAAGGGCGTTTTTGTATTCGAACTCGGCGGAAATGAGCTCCCCGCTGGCCCGATGGTCGTCGGCCTTGTTCACGCTCTCTTCGACCTGGCGGACGGCCGGGATGACCTTGTTGAGATATATGTCGGGCTCAGGCAGAAAATCCTTGAGCAACACGTCTTTGGTGATCGAGCGGGGCTTGCCCACGGGTATGAAGTGCTTGTTGAGCTCCCGCACGTTCAAGGCCCCGTCAGGCTGTTCCTCCACATAGACATGGATGTGCTGGTTGACCTTGCGCTTGGTGGCGCCGAAGCCGACCACCCCTTTTGTCTGGGTGGAGAACACCCCCTTGAGGCTTTCACGCTGGGGATGCGCCGGAGTCGTCGTCTCATTGCGCGCCTGGCCATGCCGTTTGGAATCAGGCATCCAAAAGCTCCGCAAATTCCAGATGTTCGCGCGGCGGCGTCAGCACCCGCACGCTCACGTTCCCCCGGTGGGCAAAGGCCCCGCGCAGCTTTTTGATGGCCACCGCTCCCAGTTCCTGGCCTTTGGACAAAAGCACCTCGCCGTCAAGTCCGACAACCTCCTGGTCCAGCAGCATGCCGGATTTGAGCTCGCCCACAGGCAGGGTGGCGCGCTCATACCCGTCGGGGAAGTTGACCATGGACTCCAGGGCGTCCAGCACCACCGGATCATACCAGCCCCGACGGCCGCGCATGCGCTCCAGGGCCTTCACGGCCGGCTCCTCGAATTTTCCCGTGGCCGCCGCCATGCGCTCCAGGGTGTCGAAGTCCAGGGCGACCTTGAGCAGCCTGGCCCCCTGCGGAATCCCCTCTCCCTTGATCTCGCCCGGGGGCAGCCCCCCGCCGTCATAGCGTTTTTCCTGGTAGGACACGATCTCCGCCACCTCTTTCAGGCGCGGGATGTTGGCGATCAGGTCCGCAGCGATCTTGGGGTGCATGGCGAATTCATAGGCGTAGTTCCCGGACAGGGGGCGACCCTGGTAGGCCTTGCGCAACACGTCCCGGGGCAGGGCGGCGCATCCGATCTGGGAAAGCATGGCCGCCAACTCCAACCGCCACGGATCAGCCAGTCCCATGTACTTCGCCAGGTCCATCACCAGCCGCTTGACCCGGGAGGATTTGCCGAAGGCCTCCGGATTGACCATGGTCAACAGGTCGGTGAGCAGCCGGATGACGCCGCGCACCGTGCCGCGCAAAAGCTCCTTCTCCGCCATCACCAACTGGTATTGCCTGAGCCCGGCCAAGACGGCCTCTTCCAGGGCCTCCTCGGGGCAGGGCTTGGTCAGAAAGCTGAACACCTTGCTGGCGTTGACCGCCGAGACCGCCGCCGCCACATCGGCGTATCCCGTGAGCATGATCCGGACGGTTTCCGGGCTTTTCCCGCGCGTGTTCTCCAAAAACGCGACGCCGTCCATGCCGGGCATGCGCAGATCGGAAACGATGACCGCAAAACGGCCGCCCCCGTCCAGGGCGGCCAGTCCTTCCGCCGGGCTGTCGGCGGTCTGAACGTCGAATTTTTTCCGGAAGATCCGCCGGTAGGAGGCCAGCATTTCCGGGTCGTCATCAACGAAAAGGACGCGAGGCTTGTCCATGCGCTCTCCGGCGAAGCTCCCCGGCGGACCAGCGACCGGGTTTGGCCAAGCCATTTTCGTAGTCGATTTCACGGCATCGCACAATAGGCGCAGGGCACGGCCACGACGCGAACGAGAGGCAGGCTGCGGCATTGACAGCCAACCGCCACACATTTATATAATTTAGAACGTCTTTTTCTATTCTTACGGTCTCACCTGTTTTATCGCCCCGTCTTTCCTGGCGAAACTGGTTTCATGAGCCGCACGGACGCCGTCGCCGACGCGCCTGTCCTCGTGTCGCGACGGCCTGGGGAGGGGTTTCCGCACGCCTCGTGCAGGTTTTTGCGGGCGACATAACCTGAAGACACGGCATCCTGTCCTGAAACCCAGCGTACAACGCCTGCCGCGTGGGCGACACAGGAGATCGGAATGGATCAACAGGCGCCGCAGGCACCGTTCGTGCAGCGTTCCCCGGGCATCCAGGCGGACGTGCGGCCCGACATGCCCGTCATGCTCCAATTCGCCAGGGACGGCGCGAAATTCGCCAGCCGCATCGTCGGCGTCGAACCCTACACCTTCATCATCGTAAAAATGCCCCTGGCCCCGGGCATCCGGGCCATGCTCTTTCCCGGCCAGACCCTCACCCTGCGTTTCGAATGCGACGGCGTCATCTACGGATTCGACACCGAGATCGTGACCTTCGTGCTCAAGCCCGCACCGCTTCTCATCCTGGGCTACCCTGTGAGCATGGAAAAAATCGAACTGCGCCGGTTCAAGCGGCTGACCTGCCTGCTTCCGGTGCGCCTGGAAAACGAATTCGCCCACAGTCTGGCCTTCATGGTGGACATAAGCCGGGGCGGCTGTCGCCTGATCATCGATAAAAACGACATCGAGGGCGTCTTCAACGTCATGACCGGGGACGCGGTGAACATCCAGTCCCTGCCTGAGCTCTTCGGCGGCCAGAACCTGCGGGCCACCATCGCCAACGCCGTTCAAAGAGACAACAAGGCCGTCCTGGGGGCCGCTTTCGCCGCTGACGACATGGAGACGGAAAAAATGATCGGACGGTTCATCAGTCGCTTAAGCGACATCATCAGGCAGCAAAAAGGGGCGTAATACGGCTGCCGCCACAGACGCCGGACGTACATAGGCGCACGAGGTCTCACTGCGAACATGGGCCTGCTCACCATCGAATACGTCAAGCCGGGGATGATCCTGGCCGCCGACCTGCGCACGCCGCTTGGCCGCTTCTTTCTGCCCAAGGGTTCGGCCTTCACCGACGAGAACCTGCGGGCCTGCAAGATGTGGGGGGTCGCAGCGGTCGAGGTTGAAGGCGTCTCCAGAGCCCAGATCGAGCGCGAGTCTCTGGCGGCTATCGCCCCCGAGGTGCTGGCGGAGCTCAAAAACCGCACCCGGGCGCATTTCGCCGGCTGCGACGCCACCCATCCGGGCGTGCGCGAACTGGCCCGCCTGTATCTGATGCGCCACGCCCTGCGCAGCATCGAAACCTCCGCCCTGCCGCCTCTGCCGCCACGTCCGGCCCGGCCCGGCGCCACGCCCGGAGGCCGCCGCACCGCCGCGCCCACCCTTTCCGGCATCGTGGAAAAGGGCGCCCAGCTTTTTTCCCTACCGGCCATCTTCAACAAGATCATGGCCGTCATCCGCGACCCCACAAGCTCCGCATCATACATCGCCGAGGTCATCGGCAAGGACGCAAACCTCTCGGCCAAGCTCCTCAAGTTGGTCAACTCCAGCTATTACGGCTTTCCCGAGCGCGTGGACAGCCTGAGACGGGCGGTGATGATCGTAGGGTCGAGCCGGATGACCAGCCTGGCCGTGGGCATCCTGACCATGACGCTTTTCCGCCGCGTCCCCCGGCGGCTCATGGACGTGGCCTCCTTCTGGGGACATGGCCTGGCCTGCGGCGTGGTGGCCAGGCTTTTGGCCGTCCGCCTGGGCGGGATCGAGGACGAGCCGCTTTTTGTGGCCGGGCTTTTGCATGACATGGGGCGCATGGCCTTCGTCGTGCAGGAGCCGGAACTGGGCGCGGCGGCCCTGTTTCACGCCCTGGCCAGCGGCGTGCCGGGCCATGCGGCGGAATCCGAACTCTGGGGCTTCGATCATGCCGATCTGGGAGGCGAGATCCTGGCGGCCTGGAAATTCCCCGCCCACCTGATCCGGGCCGTGGCCCGCCACCATCATCCCGGGGAGGCCGCCGAAGACCGGGAGGCGGCCCTGGTGCACGTGGCCGACGTCATCGCCCATGCCATGGACCATGGCGGCGGCCAGGGCTTTCCCGTGCCGCCCCTCTCCCCGGCCGCGTTTACGGCCGCCGGAATCGCCCCCGGCGACCTGTCCTCCATCGTCATCCAGGCCCAAAGCCAGCTCGACGACATCACCCGTATCTTCCTTGAGGAATCATGAGCCACGACACGCCCATACCCGACGCCGACGACGCCCGGCTTTTGGCCGAACGTCTGTCCCACCTGGAGGAAGTCTACAACTTCACCCTGGAGGCCCTGTCCCGGGCCGCCGCCCTGGGCGACTTCCCGTCCGGCCTCACCGCCCTGGACTCCTCCATCCCCATCCTTGAGGAGGCCGAGCGCAAGCTGCAGGGGCTGCTGCAATGGACGGTCGTCTCCTTCCACCTTGTGAACGAGGAGACCGGACAGTTTTATCCGGCCCTGACATCCCCGCCGGAGGCGGCGGACACCATCGCCCGGCTCATGGACGTGTTGGTGGAGGACCGCTCCATCGCCTGGTGCCTAAGCCGCAAAAAGCCTGTCATCAAGAGCACGGCCGGACACCGCCTGATCCTGCACCCCATGGCCACCACCTCCCGCATCCGGGGATTTTTCCTGGGCATCCTGGACCAGGACCCCAAGGCCATTCCCGAAACCACCCTGGCCTTCGTGTCCATCGTCATGCAGTACGCCGCAGGCGCCCTGGAGAGCTATGAGCTGTACCGCCTGATCCGGACCACCAACCTCACCCTGGAGCACAAGGTCACGGAGCTTGTGGCCACCAAAAACATCCTTCAGGCCGAGGTGGCCGAACGCCTTGAGGTGGAGCGCAAGCTGGCCAGCTCCCGGGATTTCCACCTGACCCTGTTCGAAAAATTCCCGGTGATGATCTGGCGCTGCGATCCAGGCGGCGAACACGACTATTTCAACGCCACCTGGCTGGCGTTTTTCGGACGCCCGGTGGAGGAGGAAAAGGGACAGGGATGCATTCGTTTCATCCATCCCGAGGACGCCGAGCGGGCCACGGCGGTCTTCTCCCGGGCGCTCACGGCCAGGGCGGCCTTCGAGCGGGAATTACGGATTAAAACCGCTGCCGGGGAATACCGCTGGATTTCCGATCATGGCCGCCCCTTTTTCGATCTGGACGGCCGCTTCGGCGGCTTCATCGGGGCCGCCAGCGACATCACCGACCGCAAGCGCATGGAGATGGAGCTGCGCTACCAGGCCCTGCATGATCCCCTGACCAGCCTGCCCAACCGCAGCCTGCTCATGGACCGCATCAGCCGGGCCCAGGAACGCTCCCAGCGCCATCTGGAATCCCGCTTCGCCCTGGTGTTCATCGACCTGGACCGCTTCAAGGTCATAAACGACAGCCTGGGGCATCTGGTGGGGGACAAACTTTTGGCCTCCTGCGGCGCCAGGCTCAACGAGGGCATCCGGGGCCTGGACACCCTGGCCCGTTTCGGCGGCGACGAATTCATCGTGCTCCTGGAGGAGGTGAGCTCCCTGGGCGAGACCATCAAGATCGTCAAACGCATCCGCGACAAACTCAAGTTTCCCTTCGTCATCGACGACAAGGAGCTGTGGGTCACGGCCAGTTTCGGCATCGTGATGGGCGGGGGACGCCCGGTGCGGGCCGAGGAGCTTTTGCGCAACGCCAACATCGCCATGTACGACGCCAAAAAGCTCGGCCGGGGACGGTTCAAGGTCTTCTCGGACAAGATGCTGGTCAAGGCCATGTCCTGGATGAACCTGGAGAACGAACTGCGCACGGGGCTTATAAACGACGAGTTCCAATTGCTTTTTCAGCCCATCGTGGACGCCGCCGACTACCGGCTTCTTGGATTCGAGGCCCTTTTGCGCTGGCGGCACCCGCTTCGGGGCGTGCTCGGCCCGGCGGAATTCATCCACATCGCCGAGGAAAGCGGCCAGATCGTGGAGATCGGGCACCAGGCCCTGCTTCTGGCCTGCCGGACCATGGCCGCCTGGCGGGAGGCCCTGGCGGCGGCCAAGGACCTGACCATGTCCGTCAACCTGTCCTGCAAGCAGTTCCGGCAGACGGACATGGCCGACCGGATCATGCACGCCCTGGCCGAGACCGGCCTGCCCCCCTCCCGGCTCAAGCTGGAAATCACCGAATCGGCCATCATGGAAAACGCCAAAAACGCCCTGGCGGTCTTAAACAAGCTCAAGGCCTCCGGCGTGCTCATCGCCATCGACGATTTCGGCACCGGCTATTCCTCCCTGTCCTACCTCCAGACCTTCCCCGTGGATGTGCTCAAAATCGACCGCACATTCGTCTCCGGGCTTGGGCGCAACAAGGAGGCCAGCGAGATCGTCCAGTCCATCGTGGCCCTGGCCAAAAGCCTGGGGCTGCATGTGGTGGCCGAGGGGGTGGAGGAGGAGGGGCAGTTGGACGCCCTCAAGGGCCTGCGCTGCGACAGCATCCAGGGCTACTACTTTTTTCCGCCCCTGGCCGAGGCCGAGGCCCTGGCGCTCATGCGCCGCATGGACGGCGACGCCAGGGGATTCGCCCGGCTCATCCCCTCCGGATGACGCGCCGCACCCGGCCGGAGAAGTCCACTTCGTAGGCGATGTCCCGCCAGACCATGGTGTTGGTGAAAAGCGTGCGCGCCATGCACCAGCCGATCAGGGGAAACACGGCGAAAAATCCCGTGAGAAAGGCCCCGACCGGGACCCGGCGCGGGGAGAGGCTGCGGAAATACAGTCCAAGCCCGGCGAAACCGGCCAGAAGCGCTGCGGCCAGAAGGGCCGCCCCCGGGGCCGCAAGCCCCAAAAGCCCCCCCAGCGCCAGCCCCCCGGCCGCAGCCGGGGCCAGGGCCAGGGCGGCGGCGGCGGGAATGGCCGGAAGCCATGTGCCGGGCATGCAGAACTTCAGATATAAAAGCTGGCGGGTCAGCCAGTCGCCAAGGCGCGACAGCCCCATCCCGGCCAGGGGCGTCTCGAGCGTCGCCTCGGCCACCGGGCGGCAGACAACGCCCCGCCTGCGCAGCATGGCCGCCATGGAGCAGTCGTCCACGATGCTCTCGGCCCAAAGCCCCGCCACGCCGTGGGCCTTGAAGGCCTCCCGGGTCATGGCCATGGCCCCGCCCCAGGGCTGGGTGACGGCCTTTATGGACTGCATCATGTGCAGCCCCAGACAGAGGACCAGCATGCCCACCGTGCCGCAGGAGGCGTCGAGCGGCGTCACGCGGTGGAAGCCGCTGGCCAGGACCGCCTCGCCCCGGATCAGCGGGGCGGCCAGGGCGGCGGCGAAATCCGGCCGGGCCAGATGGGTGCTGTCGCAAAAAATAAAAATGTCGGGCTTGTGCGCCAGGCTCTGCACAAAGGCCACGCCCGCCAGGAGATTGTGGTTTTTCTGGCCGCACCGCTCAGCCGGTCCGGCCGTGACCCGAAACACCCGGCCCGGGTTTTCCCGGATAAGCTCCTCCACCAGCGGCACGGCCGCGTCCTCGTCCGAGGCTGTGGCGAAGACCGCCACCAGGCCGGGATAGTCCTGGCGCACCAGGGCGCCGATGGCCTCGCGCACCCCGGGGGCGTTCCCGGTCACGGGCACGATCAGCGCCGCCCCGGGGAAATGCTGCGGCCGGGGGCCGGGAAGGCCGCGCCCGGCGCCCCGGCCGACATAGGCCAGGGCCGAGACCCCGGCCAGCACGGCGGCCAGGGCGCACAAGACAAGCGTGGTCACGACGGGTCCTGCCCGCCTGCGGGAGCGGCCGGGGGCGCTGTCGGAACCAGGGGGGGATCAGGGACGGGATGGGCGTCGGCGTCAGGCGGGGCGGGGACGTGTTCGGCCTGCAGATCAATCTTTTTGCCCCCGGCCGTGGTCAACACGCCCTGAAGCGATCCGCCGTCCGCCACCTGTCCCTCAAAGACATGGCCCGCGCCGTGCAGCACGTAGATCTTCGACCCGAAGACCGCCCCGGCCACATGGTAGACATCCTTGCGGCCGCCCATTCCGGTGACCGTGACCACGCCGGAGAGCAATTGGCCGTCCTGGTCCATGCGGGCCAGCACGGCCGATCCGTACAGGCGGCCCGACCACCAGCCGGCCACTGCGGCGTCCGGGCCGCCGTCGCCGTTTTGCGCCGCCGCAAAGGCGGCGCTGGCGGCGGCCACGACCAAAAAAACGAGGCAAAGCAGCTTTTTCACGTCGAACCTCATGTGCCGCCCCGGGAGGGGCTGGCGGCGAGCAGCCGCGTGAAGACGTCCTCATGGGCCGCGACCATGGCCCGCAGGGAATAGTCCGCCACCGCCCTGGCCCGGCCCGCGCGGCCCAGACGGTCCCGCAGGGCCTCGTCGCGCAAAAGGGCGAGGACCGACGCGGCCAGGGCCGCAGGATCGGCCGCAGGCGACAGCAGGCCGCAGGGTCCGGCCGCCTCGCCCGCCTCATGTGGCGCGTCCGCCGCGTCCGGGGCGGCGGACAGGACGCCCGGGATGCCGCCCACGGCCGTGGCCGCCACGGGCAGCCCCATGGACATAGCTTCCAGGATGACGTTGGGCAAGCCCTCGCGCACGGAGCTTAAAACCAGGACCTTGGCCTGCTGGTAGAAGGGCCTGGGGTCGGCCCCGCCGGGATAGGCCCGGATGCGGCCCCGAAACGGATGGCGCGAGACGAGGCGGGCCACCCCGGCGGCCTCCGGCCCGTCGCCCACAAGCCACAGTTCGGCCCGTTCGTGTTCCCGGGCCACGATTTCGAAGGCCCGCAAAAGCGTCTCGTGGTCCTTGTCCAAAGACATGCGGGCCACGCACAGGATCACGTCGCGCACCGGGCGCAGGTCCTCGGGCGGCGGGGTGAAATGGTCCGTATCCACGCCGTTGGGGATGACCGTGACCCGGTCGGCCGGATGGCCCAGGCCATCAACCAGGATGTCGCGCAGGGGGCGGGAGTTGCAGATGTGGTGATGGGCGGCGCGGGCGAGCCAGCGTTCGTGCTGGCGGGCGACGGCCCCGCCGCCCCGGCAGGAGCCGAGCACCACCGGGACGCCGCGCAGCCTGCCGAAGAGGCGGCCCCAGATGTTGGGCACGGCGGTCAGGGGGACGAGTATGTCCGGCGGGGTCTGGGAAAGCCGGCGCCACAGGCCGCGCAGGGCGCCGAGGCCCACCGCCGGTTTGTGCGACAGCCACACCAGGGGGATGCCGCAGGCCTCGGCCTTGGGCGCGAAGTCCCGCCCCGGGGAAAGCATCCACATCTCTACCGCAAACCGGGCCGGATCAAGGCCCCGGGCCAGTTCCAGGGCCTGGCGCTGGGTGCCTCCGAAAAGCAGATCCTGGAGTAATAAAACCACCCGGGCCGGACCGCGTGGTGCGGGCGGCCCGGGCGCAATCAGCGTGGCGGGGTGGGCCATCAATATCCCATGAGCCCGCAACAGCGGGTGCAGGCGGGCATGAGCCCCTCGGAGAACAGGCTGCCCCGGAAGCGGCGGTAGGATTCGGAGTTCCACAGCTCGGTGATGGTGTGCTCTTTGACGTTGCCCACGATGTAGTCGTGGTAGTCCCGGCAGGGGGACATGTCGCCGTTGGAGTCCAGCTCCACGGCCTGGAAGATGGAGATGCACTTGTCGTAGCCGAAGGTCGAGCTGTGGTCGCCGTAATATTCCTGCAGATTGGCCAGCCCCGTGATCTTGGGGATGATGTTCACCGGCGGCATATTGAGGGGCCTGGAGCGGCGCTGCACCTCGGTGAGCTGCTTGTCCAGGGTGGCGTGGTCCTTGATGGTCCAGTCGCCCACCCAGCCCCAGTGCAGCTTGGGGGTGAAGCCGAAGCGGCGGGCGAAGTCCTCGTCGTGGGCCTTGGCGCTTTTCTCGTCGATCCACCAGGACAGGTAGTACACGAACAGGTCCACCCGGTCCTTGTAGGCCTCGTAGATGTCCACCAGGTGGTGCACGTTGGCGCTGGAGATGGTGGTCAGGGCGGCCACCAGGGGCAGCTTCGTGCCCCGGGCTTTCTTGGCCTCGTTTACGGCGGCCAGGGCGTCCTGGATGACCTGGTAGTTGTCGCGGCCGGCGGCCGAGGGCCGGGCCGCGTTATGGGTCTCGGCGCAGTGGCCGTCGATGGACACCTGCAAAAGGAACATGGGCGCGGCCGCCAGCCGGTCCGCCGCCTTCTCGATGCCCGTGGCGTTGGTGGCGATGGAGGTGGGCATCTTGAGCTCCGTGGCCCGGTCGATGATGTCCAGCCATCCATTGTACATGGTGGGCTCGCCGCCCCACAGGTAGACGGACGGGCGATGGCCGTTGGCCGCCAGATCGTCGAGAAGCGCCAGATAGCGCTCCGGGCTGACCTCGGATTTTTTCAGATCCTTGAGATTGCATCCGTGCAGAAAGCCCTGGTCGCCCCACTGGCCGCAGGTATGGCAGCGCAGGTTGCAGACGTCGGTGATGCGTATGGAGAGCTGGCGGATGCTTCTGGCTACGCCGGTCTCGGCCTTGGGGTTTAAGGGCCCGAACAGGAACTTTTCCTTCTCCAGCGCCGCCAGCCGCCCGGCGATCCAGGGATAGCGGGCGATTTTGACGGACTGTTTCAGGATGGTGCCCAGGGCCACGCTGCTTCTTTTGGACATACGAATTCTCCGCGCTCCGCACCAGGGACGGCTTTCCTGGTCTGCCGCCGCCGAAGGGGGGGGTGATGTTGCATGGGGCGCACGGTCTTTATGTGCCGTGCCGGGGATTCGCCGCGTGGGCTGGAATACCTCCGGGCGCTTTAGGCGTCAACTCGGTTCCTCCACTTTTCATATAAAATGATGTATGTTCGGTTTCGTACAATATTTCACAAACGAAAACATACTCGAAAAACCAACGTTTGAACATTTTCTACTTCAAACCGAGGGTATTTTTTGATAAAGCCCACAGGGCCATAGGCCGGGAAGACCTTTGCCCGACGACTGCGTGCCTTGCCGGGACGCATCAAAGGTTTATCTCCCTGCCGCGCCATCCAAACAGAGCCAACCGAGGAGGAAGCGTTTATGAGGAAGTGGATCGCCCTTGCCGCAGCATGCTGCCTGACCGTCATGTCCATGACGGCCTTCGCCCAGGACAAGATCGCGCTCACCGTACCCCTGCCGCTGACCGGCGGTCAGGCGAAATTCGGTGAAATCATTAAAAAATCTTACGATATCGCCCTGGAAGAGATCAACGCCAAGGGCGGCGTGAACGGCAAGCAGCTGGTCCTCAGCTACGAAGACTCCCAGGGCAAGCCCGAAATCGCCCGGTCCATCGCCGAAAAGATCATCGACGTGCAGAAGCAGCCGGTGCTTTTCGCCGAATACACCTCGGCCTGCGCCAAGGCCGTGGCCGCCGTGGCCGAAGAGCGCAAGACCCCGTACATGGTCATCGCCTCGGCCGCCGACGAAATCACCCAGCAGAACTACAAGTACGTTTTTCGCCTAAACCCCACCAACGCCTACTATTCCGAAGGCCTGCTGGGTTTCATGTCCGACGTGGTCAAGCCCCAGTCCGTGGCCATCCTCTACGAGTCCTCCGACTTCGGCACCTCCGGGGCCGAGGAGATGGCCAAGGCCTGCGAGGCCAAGGGCATGAAGGTGCTCATGAAGGAGAAGTACGAGAAGGGCGCGGTGGACTTCAAGCCCATCCTGTCCCAGGTCAAGGCCGCCAACCCCGACGTCATCTTCATGGTGTCCTACGTCATGGACGCGGCGCTTCTCATGCGCCAGATCAAAGAGCTGCGCATCGACGCCAAGCTTTTCGCGGGCGGCGCGGCCGGTTTCGCCATTCCCGAATTCATCGACAACGCCAAGGACGCCTCGGAGTTCGTGGTCACGGCCACCCTGTGGTCGCCCCAGGTGCCCTACCCCGGGGCCAAGGAGTTCGCCGAGAAATACAAGACGGCCCACGGCAGCTACCCGTCCTACCACGGCGCCCTGGCCTATTCGTCGCTGTTCGTGATCGCCGACGCCCTGTCCCGTACCAAGGGCATGACCGCCGACGACATCCGCGACGCCCTGGCCGCCACGAACATGAAGACCGCCTTCGGCGACGTGAAGTTCGAGACCAAAAACGGCTACCAGAACCAGAACTTCGCCGAGACCCTGGCCCTTCAGGTTCTCGGGGGCAAGCACGAGACCATCTGGCCGGAAAAATACGCCAGCGCCAAGTACGTGTTCCCCATCCCGAAATGGCGCGAACGCAAGTAGCTGATCGGGAAACTTCCTAGAATGTCTTGAAAAGGGGACGGGTCGATGTGGGTTCAAGTTGAAGTCTTCATGCAAACGCTGGTCGCCGGGATACTCCTGGGCGGTCTGTACGCGCTTATCGGCATCGGCATGACGCTCATCTTAGGCGTCATGAAGATCATCAACCTGACGCATGGCCAGCTCATGATGGTGGCCATGTATATCGCGTTCTGGATGTTCGAGCTGTTTCACATCGACCCGTACCTCTCGCTTTTCATCGCCCCGCCGCTATTGTTCGTCCTCGGGGTGGGCTTACAGAAGTATCTGGTCAATCCGGTGCTCAAGGTGGAGTCCATTCTGCCCCACAACCAGGTCATCCTGACCGTGGGCATAGGACTTGTGCTGCAAAACCTGGCCACCATCTTTTTCACCTCCGACTACCGTTCCACGCCGGTGGATTACGCCTCCAGCGCCTGGTACCTAAGCGACCTGTGGGCCGGAACGCCGGTTGAAATCTCCCTGTCCCTGCCCTGGACGGTGTCCTTTTGCCTCTCGGTCTCAATCACCTTGCTTCTGTGGTTCTTTCTAGCCAAAACCGACACCGGCAAGTCCATCCGGGCCACGGCCCAGGACAAGGACGCAGCCATGCTCATGGGCGTCAACGTGAGCCGGATGCAGGTCATCACCTTCGGCCTGGGAGCGGCCCTGGTGGCCTGCGCCGGGTGCCTGTTTCTGCCCATCTACTACCTGTTTCCGGCCCTGGGGTCCCAATTCACGCTCATCGCCTTCGTCATCACCATCCTGGGCGGCATGGGCTCCACCATCGGCGCGATCCTCGGCGGCCTCATCCTCGGCGTCTTCGAGTCCATGACCGCCACCTACGTGGGCATGGGCTGGGCGCCGGTCGGGCGCTTCGCCATTTTCGTCGCAGCCCTGGTGTTCCTCCCCGGCGGCGTGGCGTCACTCCTTAAAAGCAAGAAGTTGACGAAATGAAGAAGCTCCTCCCCCTCATCATCCTGGGAGCGCTCGCCGTGCTCCCTTTGGTCGGCCTGAACACCTACATCATGCACGTCATCATCCTGGCCGTGATGTGGACCATGGCCGGGATCGCCTGGAACCTTTTGGGCGGCTACTGCGGCCAGGTCTCCTTCGGCCACGCGGCGTTTTTCGGCATGGGCGCCTACACCGCCGGGCTTCTCATGCACCATTTCGGCATCTCGCCCTGGTGGGGGCTTGTGGTCTCCATCCCCATCGTGGCCGTGGTGTCCCTGCTCATGGGGCTTGTCGTGCTTAGGCTGCGCGGCCCCTATTTCGTCCTGGCCACCCTGGCCATCGGCGAGGTGTTGCGCATCACCTGCGAAAACCTGACGCCCCTGACCAACGGCACGCTCGGCATCATGATCACCCGCACCTGGGTGGAAAAAACCCCCTATTATTACATCATCCTGGCCCTGGCGGCCCTGGCCTTCGTGGCCATCCGGATGATCATCGCCTCGCGCTGGGGCTACTACTTCGTGGCCGTGCGCGAGGACCAGGACGCGGCCGAGTCGCTGGGCATCAACACCACGCTCTACAAGACCATCGCGCTCGCCGTCAGCGCCGTGATCACCGGACTGGCCGGGGCGTTCTACACCACCTACATGGGCTACATCGATCCCCAGGTGGTGTTCAGCCTGGGTGAAATCTCCATCCTGATCATCATGGTGGTCATGGTGGGCGGCGTGGCCACCCAGTGGGGGCCGGCCGTGGGGGCCGTGATCATGGTCCTTTTGGCCGAGGTGATCCGCTCCATCCCGAGGCTCGGCACGGCCTACCAGACCCTGTTCGGCATCCTTTTGATCGTGATCATCATCTACCTGCCAAACGGGCTGGTGGGCGATTTCCATAAGATCAGGCGTATCTTCAGGAAAGGAGCGGCATAGCACATGGCCATGCTTGAAGTGAAAAAAGTGTCCATGTTCTTCGGCGGCCTGGCCGCACTGTCGAACGTGAGCTTCGAGGTCCAACAGGGCGACATCCTGGCCCTTATCGGTCCCAACGGCGCGGGCAAGACCACCCTGTTCAACTGCATCAACGGCTTTTACAAACCATCCCTGGGCGAAGTCCTCTTCAAAGGGCAGCGCATCTCGGGCCTAAAACCCCACCAGATCTGCCGACAAGGCGTGGCCCGGACCTTCCAGGTGGTCAAGCCTTTGTCGCGCATGGACGTGTTCGACAACGTCCTGGCCTCGGCCTTTCTGCGCAACCCCACCCGGGGCGCCGCCGAAAAGGTGGTGGACGAGGTGCTGGAGTTCACGGGGCTTGAGGAAGACCGCCACGTGATCTCCAAGGGGTTGCCGCTGGGCAAGCGCAAGCGCCTGGAGATCGCCCGGGCCATGGCCACCCAGCCGGAGATGATCCTCCTCGACGAGTCGTTTGCGGGCCTAAACCCCACCGAACTCGACGTGTCCATCGAGATCATCAAGGGCATCAAGAAAAAGGGCGTCACCATCATGATCATCGAACACCACATGAAGGTCATCATGTCCATTTCCGACCACATCGTGGTGCTCAACTACGGCCAGCAGATCGCCGAGGGCGCGCCCCTGGAGATAGGGCAGAACCCGCTGGTCGTCGAAGCCTATCTGGGGGAGGCCTCCGGTGCTTGAGATCAAAGGAATCGACGTGTTTTACGGCGACGTGCAGGTCATCTGGGACGAGTCGTTCCGGGTGGGCGAGGGCGAAATCGTGGCCATGATCGGGGCCAACGGCGCTGGCAAGTCCACCACCATGCGCACCATCTCCGGCATCCTGTCTCCCCGCAAGGGCGAGATCATTTTCGACGGGGTGGCCATCCACAAGGTGGAGCCCTACCGGCTCATCGAGATGGGGCTGGCCCACGTTCCCGAGGCCAGACGCCTTTTCGTGGAAATGACCGTGGAGGAGAACCTGGAGATGGGGTCCTTGCGCGGCGAGGCCAAGAAAAAACGCGAGGACAACAAGGAGTTCGTCTTCTCCCTGTTCCCGCGCTTACGGGAGCGCCGCCGCCAGCAGTCGGGCACCCTTTCCGGGGGCGAGCAGCAGATGCTGGCCATCGGACGGGGGCTTATGTCCATGCCCAAGCTCATCATGTTCGACGAGCCGTCCCTGGGCCTGGCCCCCATCCTGGTGCGCGACATCTTCAACATCATCAAGTCCATCCGCGAACGGGGCAAGACCGTGCTCATCGTGGAGCAAAACGTGCGCCAGACCCTGACCGTGGCCGACCGGGCCTACGTCCTGGAAAACGGCCGGGTCACCATGGAAGGCACGGGGCAGGGGCTTTTGCACGACGAGCACGTCAGACACGCCTATCTCGGGGTGTGACGGGCCGCGATTGTATTTGGCCGCAAGACAGGTTAGCGTTTTCCCTACCCCGGGCGCGCCAAGGCGACGGGAACGCACCATCGGAGGATAACCATGCTGGTTCGCGACTACATGACCATTCACGTCCACACCGTGATGCCTGACGACACCATTTCCGACGCCCTGTGCCTCATGCGTCAGAAAAAAATCAAGCACCTGCCGGTGGTCAACCCCGACAGGATGGTGGCGGGCATCGTCTCCGACCGCGACATCAAGGAGTACATCCCCTCCAAGGGCACCTCCCTGGATATTTACGAGCTCAACTATCTCCTGGCCCGCACCAATGTGGACGGCATCATGAAGTCCCCGGTGCTCACCGCCACGCCGGACATGACCGTGGAAGAGGCGGCCATGCTCATGCACGACAAGGACATCGGCTGCCTGCCGGTGGTGGAAGACAAAAAGCTCGTGGGCATCATCAGCGACACGGACATCTTCCGGGTGCTCATCGAGATCACCGGGGTGCGCAGCGGCGGCCACCGCATCGCCGCCGTCATCGACGACGCCTCGGGCTCCATCAAGATCCTGGCCGACGTCATCCGGGAGCACGGCTTCCGGTTGCAGTCCATCATGTCCACCAGCGAGAAGGCCCCTCCGGGAAAACGCTACGTGGTCATCCGCACCCGGGGCGAGGGCGATTTCGCCGCCCTGGAGGCGGCCATAAGCGCCACCCCGGGCCTGGGCGTGGTGCACAAGGTCTAGCCCGCTTCCGCATCCCCTCCCGGACATCTGGCCCCTGCCCCCAAGGCAGGGGCTTTTTCATGCCTGACGGGCGGTCGCCTGGCCCGCCGCGACGCATCACTATTTTCCCTTAAAGCCTTCTGGCCGCGTATCCGTTCTGGAATAATTCTTCATACGCGCGAATCCGTATAAATCGGTCAGGCGCTTTGACAAAAAAAATTCCGTGTCGTAAATTGATCGTGTTACCGGAACGCCAAAAATGTATCACCCTCAACGACGTCTTTTCGAGGTGTACGCCATGAAATCCCCCGCCCCGCGCCCCCTTGCGGCCCCGGCCCTGGTCCTTACCTGCCTTCTCACCCTGGTTTCCGGCCCGGCCCGGGCCGCCGACACCCGCGCCGTCACCGACTCCCTGGGCCGCACCGTGGATGTCCCGGCCAAGGTCGAACGGCTCATCTGCTCCGGCTCGGGCTGCCTGCGCCTTTTGACCTACCTCCAGGCCCTGGATCTGGTCATCGCCGTGGACGACATCGAGACCAAACGCGCGGCCTTCGACGCCAGGCCCTACGCCCTGGCCAATCCGCAGCTTAAGACCCTGCCCATCTTCGGGGAGTTTCGCGGCCACGACAACCCCGAACTCATCGCGGCGCTGTCCCCCGCCCCCCAGGTCATCCTCAAGACCTACGGGACCATGGGCCACGATCCCCAGTCCCTGCAGGAAAAAACCGGCATCCCGGTGGTGGTCATGGACTACGGCGACCTGGGCAAAAACAAGGCCGCGCTGTTCGCCGCCCTGCGCCTGATGGGCGAGGTCACGGGCAAAAAGGACCGGGCCGAGGCCGTCATCGGGTTTTTCGAAAAAACCGGGACCGATCTGGCCGCCCGGGCCGCCTCCGTTCCCGAGACCGCCCGCAAGACCTGCTTTGTGGGCGGCATCGCCAAAAAGGGGCCGCACGGGCTGTTGTCCACGGAGCCGAACTACCAGCCCTTCGCGTGGGCCGGATGCGTGAACGTGGCCGCCCAGGCCGGGGCGGACCTGGACCACGCCGTGGTGGCCAAGGAAAAGCTTCTGGTCTGGAACCCGGATTATCTCTTCATCGATCTGGCCACGGCCCAGATGGGCGAGACCGCGGGCGGCCTGTACGAGATACGGACCGATCCGGTCTACGACGGCCTGTCCGCCAAGATCTCGGGACAGGTCTACGGCCTTTTGCCCTACAACTGGTATTCCATCAATTACGGCTCGCTTCTGGCCGACGCCTATTTCATCGGCAAGACCGTCAATCCTGCCGCCTTCGCCGACGTGGACCCGGCGGCCAAGGCCGACGAGATCTATTCCTTCCTGGTGGGCAAGCCGGTCTTTTCCCAGATGACCGGGGCCTTCGGGGGCCTGGCCTTCAAGCCCCTGCCCGTAAAGTAGGCGGCCGTGCATTTCGGAGAAGGCCGCATCCCCCAGGCCTATCTGGCCCATGTAGGCCGCAAGAGGCTTGTGGTGCTGTCGTGCGTGGCGGCGCTGGCGGCGCTTTTCGTGGCCTCGGTGTCGCTTGGGCCGGTGAACGTGCCGCCCCTGTCGGTGCTGGCGGCCTTTTTCGGACAGGCGGCGAGCCCCCGGGACCAGATCATCATCATGTCCATCCGGCTGCCCCAGTCCCTGGCGGCGGCCCTGGCGGGCATGGCCCTGTCGGCGGCCGGGGCGGCCATGCAGTCCATCCTGCGCAACCCCCTGGGGTCGCCCTTCACCCTGGGCATCTCCCACGCGGCGGCCTTCGGCGCGGCCTTCTCGGTCATCATCCTGGGCAGCGGGATCATGACCAGCAGCCAGGAAGGGGCCGTCACCATCTTAAACCCCTACCTGACCACGGGCATGGCCTTCGCCTTCAGCCTGCTGGCGGCGCTGGTGGTGGTGGCCGTTTCGCGGCTGCGCGGGGCCAGCCCCGAGGTCATGGTGCTTACGGGCGTGGCCATGGGCGCGCTTTTCACGGCCGGGACCATGTTCCTCCAGTATTTCGCCGACGACCGGCAGCTTGCGGCCATGGTCTTTTGGACCTTCGGCGACGTGGCCCGGGCCAAGTGGAACACCCTGGCCTTCATGGCCGTGGTGTCGTTGCCGGTCATCGCCTATTTCTACCTCAACCGCCTGAACTTAAACGCCATCGACGCCGGGGACGAGACGGCCCGGGGCCTTGGGGTGCGCGTGGAGCGGCTGCGGCTGTGGGGCATGCTTTTGGCCTCGCTTTTAACGGCCACGGTGGTGGCCTTTTTGGGGGTCATCGGATTCGTGGGGCTGGTGTGCCCGCATCTGGCCCGGTGGTTCGTGGGCGACGACCACCGGTTCCTCCTGCCCCTGTCGTGCCTGCTGGGGGCCATGCTGCTTCTGGCCTCGGACACGGCGGCCCGGCTGGTCATCGCCCCGAGCGTCCTGCCGGTTTCGGTGCTCACGGCCTTTCTGGGAGCGCCCACCTTCATCGCCCTGCTTCTGGGGAGGCGGAAAAAATGAAACTGTGCGCCAATGAACTTGATGTCGGCTACAAGGACCGCCTGGTGCTCTCCCAGGTGGCCTTCGAGGTGGCGCCGGGGGAGATACTGGCCGTTTTGGGCCGAAACGGCGTGGGCAAGACCACGCTCCTTCGCACCCTAAACGCCATGCTTCCGGCCCGGGGCGGCTCGGTCCTGGTGGAGGACGCCGACATCCTGGCCATGAGCTCCCGCCAGATCGCCCGGACCATGGGCTATGTCCCCCAGCGCTCCGAGGCCGGCCGACTCACGGCCTTTGACGCCATCCTGCTCGGCCGGGTGCCGCACCTGCGGTTCGCCGTGCGCCAGGAGGACCTGCGGGTGGTGGACGCCGCCATCCGCCGTCTGGGCCTGGAGGAGCTGGCCCTGCGCCACCTGGACCGCATGTCCGGCGGCGAGCTGCAGAAGGTCTGCATCGCCCGGGCGCTGGTGCAGGAGCCGTCGGTGCTGCTTCTGGACGAACCCACCAGCAGCCTGGATCTCAAAAACCAGATGGAGATTTTGAGCCTGGTGCGCGAGGTGGCGGACAGCCACGGGGTCGGGGTGGTCATGACCATGCACGACCTGTCGGCGGCGTTGCGCTTCGCAGACCGGTTCCTGTTTCTCAAGAAGGGCCGCGTGCTGTCGGTCTGCGATCGGCAGGGCCTGTCGCCCGAGGTCATCGGCGAGGCCTACGGCCTGCCCGTGTCCATCGAATGGATCAGGGGATGCCCGGTGGTCATCCCGGAAAATTGACGCATCGCGTCAGGGAGGAACGTCTTATGGGATGCACGCTTTCCCCGGAGCAGCTCGATGCGGCCGTGGCCTTCCACGGCCACGAATGCCCGGGCCTGACCATCGGCCTGCGGGCCGCCGAGCTGTGCCTGCGCGAGTTCGGCCACAATAACGACACGCCCATCCTGGCCGTGGCGGAGACCGACATGTGCGGCGTGGACGCCATCCAGGCGCTCACGGGCTGCACCTACGGCAAGGGCAACCTGCTCCACCGCGACCTGGGCAAGATGGCCTTCACGTTTTACCGCACATCCGACGGCAAGGGGTTTCGGGCCTTGCTTCGGCCCGAGTCCCACGGCGTGGCGGGAAATCTGGCCCGCTCGCTCATGAAGAAGGTGTTTTCCGGCCAGGCCACGGACGAGGAGAAGCGGCTTTGCGGCGAGATGCGCGAGACGTACCGTGAGCATCTGCTCGCCCTCGATCTGGAGGAGGTCTTCACCATCGGCGAGGCCCCGCCCATGCCGCGCGGGGCGGCCATCCTGGACAGCCTCGTGTGCGAGGCGTGCGGCGAGTCCACCATGGAGTCGCGCACCAGGCGCTTTGCGGGCAAGACCCTGTGCATCCCCTGCTTCACCGCCGTGGAGCAGAAGGTCTAACTCCCGCTCAGACCCCTTTCGGGGCGGACGGTCGCTTTCCCGGCGGCCGTTCGCCCTTCGTTTTTTTCTCCCTGTAGACAGCAACCCGCCGCTCGCCCATCCACCCCATCCGGATCGCCGGAGAAAATCCTTGCCAGGATAAATATAATGGCTATACATTAAACCCAATAATAGCGACTTTATTAAATAGCAATTACTGCAAACAGGGGACATCATGAAGATCAGCGAGGACCGCAAGCGGGAAAACCGGGGGCGCATCATCCGGTCGGCCGTGGACGCCATGACCGAAAAAGGGGTCAAGGGGGCGACCATGCGCGAGATCGCCAGGGCGGCCGAACTCGGCGACGCCACCATCTACAACTACTTCCCCACCAAGGAAGCCATCATCCATGCCTATTACGAGGACCTTCTGGCGGATTGCGCCGAGCGCGTAAAGGCCATCCCGGACTTTGCCGACTACGACCTGCGGGAACAGCTCCAGGCCTTTTTCGATACCCTGCTGGAGGCCTTTTTGCCGGACCGGGAGTTCGTCGCCAACACCTTCGGGACCATGGCCTTCTCCCTGACCGCCGACTACCAGCTCCTGCGCCCGCTGCGCGCCCGCTTCTTCCGCGTCGTGGCCGACATGTTCGAAGGGGCCGTCGCGGCCGGGGAGATACCGGAGCAGGCCTTTCAGGAACTGACCTGCCAGTGCTTCTGGGACTACTTCATCGGCATGGTCCATTATTGGATTCACGACCGTTCGGAGCACTTCCAAAACACCACGGTCCTCATCGACAAGAGCCTGGATCTGGCCATGGGATTTATTCGCGCCGACATCCTCAACAAGGCCATGGACATGGCTTCGTTTTTTTTCAGGAACCATATCATGTCCAGACTGGACATGTTCCGGGACCGGATGGATGCGCTGCAGGTGAAAAAACCTTCCGTAGGAGGAAGACGTGGCCGACGGCATTCCGAAAAGTAAATGGGAACGGGGGGCGTGCGTCGGCAAGACGGCCACCGGCCTGGGCGCCAAGGCCCTGGCCTACCTTTCCCGCAAGCCCTTCCTGACGCACGAAAAGCGCGCCCAGGCCAGAAAATCCCTGGACCAGGAATCGGCGGCCCTGCTTTTCCGCAGTCTGGGGATGCTGCGGGGCGCGGCCCTGAAGGCGGCCCAGTTCCTCAGCCTGGAGACCGACCTGTTGCCGCCCGAGATCACGCAGGAGCTCGGAAAAGCCTGCCATCAGGCCCCGCCCATCAACCGGGCCTTGGCCCGCAAGATCGTGGGGACCGCCCTGGGGAGGCCGCCCGAGGAGCTGTTCGCGTCCTTCGATGGGGTCGCTTTCGCCGCCGCCAGCCTGGGCCAGGTGCATCGCGCCGTGGCCAGGGACGGCCAGGTCCTGGCGGTGAAGCTGCAATATCCCGGCATCCGCGAGACCATCGAAAGCGACATCAGGCTACTGCGGGCGGCCGCCTGGACCCTGCCCGACCACCGTCTCCTGGACCCGGTTTTCGAGGAGATACAGGCCCGCCTGCTGGAGGAGGTCGATTACCGCCGCGAGATGGAGAACATGGCCTTTTTCCGGGAGGGCCTGGCCCCGGACCCGGTCATCATCCCCGCCTGCCGCCCGGAGTTTTGCGCCGACACGGTGCTCGCCGCCCAGTACCTGGACGGCATGCCCCTGACGGACTGGCTCGACACAGGCCCCGGGCAGCAACAGCGGGACCGGGTCGCCCAGACCATCCAGGATATCTTCGTGTCCGGGCTCTACCGGCTGCACGGCATCCATGCCGATCCCAACCCCGGCAACTTCCTGGTGCGCCGCGACCTGAGCGTCGGCCTGGTGGACTTCGGCTGCGTCAAGCATTTCGATCCCCAGTTCGTGGAGCTGTACGGCAGGCTCGCCGCAACGGCCCTGCACGGCGGCAAAAACGACTACCTGTCCCTGCTGGCCGGGTTCCAGGGCGATTGCCCGCAGGCCTCCCCGGACATCACGCAGCGCCTCATCGAGGAGCTCCAGGCGACCGGCGCCTGGATCGCCCGGCTCTACCGCCAGGAGACCTTCGACTTCCGGGACAATCCGGATTTCATCCCGGCCGGGAAACGCCGTATGGCGGCGGCGTTCAAGATGCGGCAATACATGAACGTCAACCCCCATTTCATCTTTCTCCACCGGACCCGGTATGGCCTGTTGCGGCTCTTCGAGCGCATGGGGGCCAGGGTCGGATTCCGAAATCCGTATGAATACAGGCCCTAGCCGGTCATGCCGACCGTCGGCCCCGGCCGTCGCCGCGCTTTTCGCCAACACCCCCGCAAAAAGGAGACCACCATGGATGTCGTGACCCACTGGGACGCCATCTGCCGCATCGTCGAGAAGACCCTTAAGACCACGGGATTTTGCGCCATGGCCACGGCCAACCCGGACGGTTCGCCCCACATCGCGCCCATCGGCTCGCTGATCCTGCACGCCCCG